>Ga0207828_100032_pt1 | contig 286920 bp, 283 predicted proteins | sample TtaePargueraPR_11_FD_187276 | JGI IMG/M metagenome (GOLD analysis project Ga0207828, IMG submission 187276) | Aerobic enrichment media microbial communities from Bioluminiscent Bay, La Parguera, Puerto Rico - Tt and P2 (3) (SPAdes) | ecosystem: Environmental > Aquatic > Marine > Unclassified ...
TGTTCATCCTGGTCTCTTCGGCGGGCGCCGACATCATGGCCAAGGGTATCTATCTGCAGGTCAAGGGCGAGGTCGAGCGGGACCTGGGCAAGCTTGGCTTTCGCCGGTTCGACATCCTTCAACCCGGCCTGCTGCGCGGTTCGCGCGAGGACGACCCGCGTCCGCTAGAGCGCATGGGGCAGTTTCTGGCGCCGCTGATGAAACTGCTGCTGGCCGGGAAATGGCGCAAGTACCGTCCGATCGAAGCCCGCGTGCTGGCGCGGGCGGCCCTGTCGCTGACCCGCGAACGGCCCGGCGGCCGCTTCGTGCACGATTACGATGCGATCAGGCGCGCCGCCGGGAAATGGATTTCGGCCTAGTCGATCGCATCTTCGCCGGCCTGGCCGACGCTTTCGATATCATTGCCGAGCCCCTTGACGGTGTTGCAGGCCGAAGCCGAAAGCGCGACGGCGGTCAGGCCGAGTGCCAGGAAAACTTTGCGGATCATTCGTGGTTCCTTTCTTGCCCGCGGTTCAGGCGGATGGTGATGCGGCGGAGGCGCGCTGTCTAGCCAGATAATGCTCGCGCCAGGCGATCACCAGTCCCGCCGCGACGACCAGCGGCGCCCCGAGCCAGGTCGTGCCGGGCGGGAGACGGTCGAAGATCAGCCAGCCGAACAGGGTCGCCCAGACGAGCGAGGAATAGTCCATCACGATCACGCTCGAGACCGCGCCATAGCGCAGCGCGGCGGTCACCAACACCTGGCCCCAGGTCCCGGCCAGCCCGATGCCGAGCAGCAGGAGCCAGTCCTGCGCGGAATGCGGAACCATCACGAAGGGCAGGAAGGGCGCGGTTACGACCACGCTCATGGCCGCGAACCAGAAGACGATGGTAACCGGGCGCTCGGTCCGGCTGAGATCGCGGATCTGGATCGAGATCAGCGCGATCATGAAGGCGCCGCCGAGCGCCACCAGCGTGCCGTAGAGCGGGAAATGCCCACCGGTCGGCTGCGCGATCAACAGAATGCCCGAAAATCCGAGCAGCACGGCGGACCAGCGCCAGATTCCGACCTTTTCGCGCAGCAGCAGGGTCGAGAGGATCACGGCCCAGATCGGCGAGGTGAAATTGAGCGTGGTCGCCTCGGCCAGCGGCAGCAGGATCACCGCGCCGAAATTGAAGATCATGCCGATCATGCCGTAAATGCCCCGCACGGCATGGGTGCCCGGTCGCCTGGTCGCCAGCATGGCCAGCCCGCCATGCGCCATGACCCAGGCGAGCAGGATCGGCAGGCTGATGAACTGGCGCCAGAAGATGATCTCGGCGAGGTGGATGCCGCGTTCGGAGGCGAGCTTGATGAGTGCCCCCATGGTCGCGAAGCCGGCGATTCCTGCCAGCCGGATCAGCAGCGCCAGGTTCGGGCGGTCTCGGGGCGAGGAGGCATCCATCGCCGGTGCCTTAGCCGGGATTGGCCGGGGATCAAGGATTGTCGCCGAAGCGGCGATCACCCATATGGCTCCCGATCATGGTCCAGGCCTTTCACCAGCTCAGGTTCGCCAGCGAGGCAACCGTTCTCGCGCTCTGGTCCGGCGGGTTCGTGCTGCTGGCGATCCTGGCCTGGCTCGGCGACTGGCGGCGCACGCGGCGCGCGCAGCTCGACCGCGTCGGCTTTGTGCCCTGGACGGGTATCTTCTTCGCCAGCCTGCTGGTCGCCGGCAGCCTGCTCCTTCTCGCCCTTTCGGGCTGGAAGGAAGGCTAGCGGGGAACCCGCCTGCCGGTCAGAGGCAGGCTTCCAGATAGGCCTGGTCGAAGCCGAACTGGCGCGCTTTTTCCAGCGTATAGGGGCGCAGGCCCGAACTGCAGAATTCGCCGATGATCTTGCCGTCGTCGGTCTCGTCGAGATATTCGAAGGCAAAAAGCTCCTGGGTCACGATCACGTCGCCTTCCATGCCGATCACTTCGGTGATGTTGGTGGTGCGGCGCGAGCCGTCGCGCAGGCGCTTGACCTGGACGATCAGATCGACCGATTCCGCGATCTGGCGGCTGATGGCTTCCTTGGGGATCTTGATGTCGCCCATCAGGATCATGTTTTCCATACGGCCCAGGCATTCGCGCGGGCTGTTGGCGTGGAGCGTACACATCGAGCCGTCGTGGCCGGTGTTCATCGCGGCGAGGAGGTCGAAGCATTCCGCGCCGCGAATTTCGCCCAGGATGATGCGGTCCGGGCGCATACGCAGGGCGTTCTTGACGAGGTCGCCGATGGTGATGGCGCCCTGGCCTTCAAGGTTCGGCGGGCGGGTTTCGAGCGGCAGCCAGTGCGGCTGCTGCAGGCGGAGTTCGGCCGCGTCTTCGATGGTCAGCACGCGCTCGCCCGGGTCGATCATCTTCGACAGCGAGTTGAGCATGGTCGTCTTGCCTGAGCCGGTACCGCCCGAGATGACGATGTTCATGCGGCAGGCGCCGGCGATCTTGAGCGCCGTGCACATCTTCTGGCTCATCGAGCCGAAGCCTTGCAACATGTCGAGCGTGATCGGCTTTTCGGAGAATTTACGAATGGAGATGGCGGTGCCGCGCAGCGAAAGCGGCGGGACGATCACGTTGACGCGGCTGCCGTCCTTGAGGCGGGCGTCGGCGAGCGGGGTGGTCTGGTCGACGCGGCGGCCGACCTGGTTCACGATCCGCTGGGCGATCTGGAACAGGTGCTGCTCGTCGCGGAACTTGATGCCTGCGAGCTGCAGCTTGCCCTTCTTTTCGATGTAGGTCTGTTCGGGCCCGTTGACCATGATGTCGGATACGTCCGGGTCCCCGAGCAGTTCCTCGAGCGGACCGAAGCCGAGCAATTCGTCGATCAGGACCTTTTCCAGCGCGAATTGTTCGCGGCGGTTGAGGGTGATCTTGAGCTCGGCGAGGACCTCCATCACGATCGGGCGGAATTCTTCCGACAGCTCTTCCTTGGTCAGGGTCGAGGCGGCTTCCGGATCGACACGTTCGAGCAGGCGGGGAAGCACCTGTTCCTTGATCTTGTGTACGCTGGCTTCAAAGCCTTGGGGTTCGTCGCCGCCGTCGTGGATGGAATTGGCGCGATCGGCGAGGCGGCTCATCGCATCGGTCTTTTCGCCGGCGGGGGATGCTGGGCTCGCCGCCTCGGCATCGCCCGGGATCGGCGGGAACTGGTCTCCGCCGGGAAGCTTGACCGTATCCCTGGGCTGGGCCGGCCGCGCATCGCCGCCTTTCATGGGTTTCGCGACACCGAAAGAGGGGCGCGATGCACCCATGCCGCCCATCCCATTCTTGCGTCCAAATGCGCTCATAAACCGTTTCCCACCAGTATGTTCCACTCGGGCGTGCGCCAGCTTCTCGCCGTGGCGTGGCTGACATCGCCTGACCGGTGATGGTGAATAATTTGGAAAGCTTATTTTTCTCTAAATGGGACGCGTCATTTCCCCGCCGCGGGATGCAGCGGCCGCTTCTCCGGCACGCAGGCGGGACGCGTAATGTCTCGCTTCTCCGCATCCGGGCCGACCTCGAAAAGGTAGAAGGGAATCCCGTCGTAGCCGGCTTCGATCTCCGCCAGCGGCCTGGCCAGAGCGGGGGGCAGGAAGGCGAGCGGCAGGTCGCTCAGCAGGTAGAACCGGCCGTCGCGCTCGACCCTGGCCGTGAGATAGGCTTCGAGCCTTCCCGGTTCGAGGAGCGAAGTGCGGTGATCCCAGCGCACGAAATCCATCATGCATTCCTGCTCGGCGCGTTCGAACTGCATTCCCGAAAGCGCGGAAACCGAAGGCACGCGCCAGTCCGGAAAGGCCATCCAGTGCGCATCGTCGAGCCCGCGGGCGCGGATTTCGGCGACCACCTGGCCGGCTGCGTGAAAGGGTCTGGTGAAACTGACTGCCGCCGTCGCAAGCCCGCAGATCGCGCAGACGGCAAGCCAGGAGGTGAAGGGTATATTCGGCTTTCCGCCGTCGCAGCGAACCCGCCATTCGAACAGGATCAGCAGCAGGGCGATGAGCATGAGGTGGCGCAGGCCCAGCGGGTAGACCAGCAGGCTGAACGCCAGCGTCAGCGCGATGAAGCCGAACAGCAGGAACCGGTGGAAACCGTCGTGGCGGGTCTGCCACCAGGCCAGCAGGATGAAGGCGAGCCAGGCAAAGCCGGCAACCGGATTCGTCGGGCTGTTCCATTGGGGAGCGATGCCGCCCTGGAAAGGTATGGCGAGGCTGCTCATCTCGGAGAGCCAGACAAGGAGCCCCGATTGCATCCCGAATTGATCGAAAGCGGACACCATGTCCGGGGCCGGAACCACGCTCCATCCGGCCAGGGCGGACAGCAGGAGCCACAAGGTCACGCCCGGCCACCACAGCCCCTTCTCGCGCCATTGCAGCAGCACGAAGATACCCGAGACGACCCCGAACAGGAAATCGCACATGGGCAGCAGGGCAATCGCCAGCCAGACCCAGCGTCGGCGCCAGAGAACCATGACCAGCACCATCAGCGCGACGCCGAGCGTCTGGCTGCGCGAAATGGTCAGGAAATCGAAGAGCATGAATTCGCTGAGTGCAATCATCAGCCTCTCGCTGCGGCGAAAGGGGCTGGCGAACAGGATAAGGGCCTGGGTCGGCAAGGCGATCAGCAGCGCTGCCAGCCAGAGTGTATCGAGCGGGTCGGCCACCGTGGCGAGCGCGCGCAGCAGGAGATACCAGAGGGGAGGGTGCCCTTCGTAGCGTAGCCAGCCGAACAGGGCGTGGATATCAGGGGCCTGCACCGCCAGCATCACGGCCTGGTACTCGTCCGGCCATGGACTGTGATTCGCGATCAACACGGCCTGCAGCAGCAATACGGCAAGGGCGCAGGCGAGCCAGACCGGCCCCCGCGCGAGCCCGGCATCGCAGCGCTCGCGCGTTGCCATGATCCACCTGCCCGGGTGGTGCGATGCGCGAATCTGCGAAGCCGTGCCGGAAACTGCCATGATTGCCCGTCAATTGCCGCTTGCCTCCACATCGCCCGGCGGTCGCCGATCGGCAATCCCCGCGCAGCCGCCCTTCCACTGCTGCGACGCTTGCGACCTCGCATCGGCGCGTCTAACCGGCGGAAGCGAAACGGGAGCGATACCATTGCAGCATGACGAGAAAGCCGGCCTCCTCTGGGTGCTTGCCGGCTTCAGCACGCTTTCGATCGGCGATGCGATCGTCAAGGGAATGCCCGGCGAATGGGCCGCCCCGGCCATGGTGCTGACGCGCTACGTGGTCGGTACGCTGGCACTGGGCCTGCTGCTCGTCCATCGGCAGGGCATGGCCGCCCTCGCACTTCCGCGCGATGGTCTGCAATGGCTCCGGGGGGTGGCGATCAGCCTTTCGGCGATCGGCATGTTCATGGCGGTGTGGATCATGCCGCTGGCCGAAGCGACGACCATCGCCTTCACCCAGCCGATGATTACCGCCATCCTTGCGATCCTGTTCCTCGGCGAGAAGCCGCGTCCGGCGACCTGGATCGCCAGCGCGATGGCCTTTGCCGGGGTGGTGATCGTGCTTCGGCCCAATTTCGACAGCGCCGGCTGGGGCGTGCTGCTTCCTCTGCTCGGGGCGAGCGGGATGGCGGTGACGATCATTGCCAATCGTGCCGTGAGCGGGCGGGCGAGCATCCTCGCCATGCAATACTACATGTCGGTCACCGCGATGATCTTTCTCGCCCTGGCCGTTCCTCTTGGGCATTTCGGCGGGATCGAGCCGTTCCGGCTCGACTGGCCGCACTGGAGCGTGGTCGCCCGCTGCGCCTTCATCGGGATTTCCGCCAGCTTCGCCCAATGGTTCATCTTCATGGGGACGGTGAAGGCGGGGGCGGGAACCGTCGCGCCGATGACCTACGGCCAGTTGCTCGCTGCCGGCCTGTTTGGCTGGGTCTTCTTCGGCGAGGCTCCCGAGCCGGTTGCGCTGCTGGGAGCGGCGATCATCATCGGCGCGGGCCTCTACCTGTGGAACGACACCCGCCGCCGTGCGGCGCGGGCGTGACGCGATGACTCACCAGGACGAACGCGCGGGATTGCTGCTGGCACTGGCCGGCTTTGCCCTGTTCACCATCGGCGACACGATCACCAAGAGCATGGCCGGGCAATGGTCGCCGATCGCCGTGGCCGCGCTCCGTTTCGCCATGGGCGCGGTGGCGCTCGGGGCCTTCCTTGCCGGACGCGAGGGATGGCAGGCCTTCCGTCCTGCCAATCCCTGGCTCCAGGTTGCGCGCGGAGCCAGCCTCGCGATGGCGACTGTCGGCTTCTTCTGTGCGGTTTTCCTCATGCCGCTGACGGTGGCAATTTCGATTGCCTTCATTTCCCCGGCCTTTGCGGCCCTGCTCAGCGGCCCGCTGCTGGGCGAGAAGGTCCGCCGGATGACCTGGGTCGCCGTGGCGATCGCTTTCATAGGAGTGCTGGTGATCCTGCGCCCCAACCTGCTCGAACTCGGATGGCCGGCGCTGCTGCCGCTGGTGACCGCGCTCGGGATGAGCCTGCTGGTAATCTCCAATCGCGCCGCCGCGGGGCAGGGCAGTTCGCTCTCGATGCAGTTCTTCGTCGCGGCGGGCGCGGCCACGGTCCTCATCGTCGCTTCCGCGATTGGGGCGGCAAGCGGGATCGCCATGCTTGCCGTCGACATGCCCGACTGGACCGTGGTGCTCCGCTGCGCCCTGGTCGCCGTGACCGGGACTACCGGGCACTGGCTGATCTACCTCGGGACTACCAGGGCCGGCGCCTCGACCATCGCCCCGACCACCTATGTCCAGCTGATCACGGCCAGCGCTATGGGCTGGCTCGCCTTTGGCAATATGCCCGACCTCGTGACACTGGCGGGCGCGGCCATCATCATCGGTGCGGGCCTGCTGCTGTGGTGGGACGGCCGCCAGCTGGCCTCGACGCGGGTACGGTGAGCGGGAAGGAGCCAGCATGCTGGCTCTGCGGGCGCCCGTTGGGGCAGCGGGTCCAGTGGCACCATACGGTTCCCAAGGCCAGGAAGGGCCGTGACACCGTCCCCTTGCACCCGATCTGCCACAAGGCGATCCATGCCAATTTCACCAACGCCCAGCTGGTTCGGCTGCAAGGTTCGCGGGCAGGCCTGCTGGAGAATGCGTCCGTGGCAAAATTTGTCGCCTGGGTGGAGAGCAAGCCGCCCGATTTCCACGCTCCCACGCGCAAGAGGCGTTAGCCAGCGCCGATCGCTTGCGGTTCGCTCCCGTCCGATGCGGGAAGCTAGGAATGGTGCAGTTGCACGCCTATAAGTGGTCTCCGGTCCAGATCGTGCCGGTCCGTTGGATTGCGCGAATGGCCTGCTTTGTTGGGGGCTAGACGATGGAGCGCAGGCGCCTTGCCCGCTTGGTCACAGTGGTGCTCGCACTGGTTGCGGCGTCCTGCTCCGATCGCATGGCCGCGCCGGTGCGCGACAATTCCGCGCTCCGGTTCCCGGCCCGGCTGTCGACCATGCGCCTGCCGGTCTCCGTGTCGCTCGATCGGCTAGAAGCGATGCTCGGCGATCGCATTCCGCGGCGGCTGTGGGGAATCGACGAACGGCATGAAGACTGCATCCCGGCGCAGGAAGTCCATCTGTTCGGGAAGGACAGGAAACTCACTCCCGATATCGGGTGCCGGATCGTGGGTGAGGTCGAGCGGGGGAAGATCCGGCTGGTCGGCCGGGGCGAGGAGCTTGCCATTCGTCTCCCGATCGAGGCCGAGATCGCCGCGCGCGATGTCGGCGGGGTGCTCAAGGGAGAGACGGCGACAGGATCGGCCATGGTGGAGCTGGCGGTCCGGCTTTCGGTGAACGATGAGTGGAAGCCGGATGCGGAGATTGCCATTTCCTACGACTGGGAGGAGCCGCCGGGGATCGAGTTCGTCGGCCAGCGGATCAAGCTCACCTCGCGTGCGGACCGGGAGCTGACAAAGGTAATTGCGGCTCTCGAGGATGAGCTCGAGGCGGAACTCGAAGCGATCGACCTGCGTCCGCAGCTGGAGCGTCTCTGGACCAGCGGTTTCACTGTGGAATGACCCGCCGACCTGGCTCAGGGTCGAACCTCGGCGCGTGGGGATTGGCCGCTTCCGGGCAAGCGGGCGCGAACTTGCGGTCGATCTCTTCCTCGAGGCTGGGACGCAGGTGTTTCTCGGCGATCCTCCGGCACCGCCGGCACCCGTTCCCTTGCCGTCCCAGGCACAAGATCTGACCGACACCGGGCTTTCCTTCGTCGTTCCGGTGTTGGCCGAGTATGATTTGCTCGAACCCGTGGTGCATGATGCGCTCAAGGAACTCGAGGGAAGCCCGATTGCCCCGCCCGGGGTCGGGCCGGTGGAGGTCAGGTTCCGGCGCGTGCAACTCTATGCGACCGAGGGCGGCAAGCTTGCGCTCGGGGTCGAGCTGGAGGCGCGGCCCGAGCGCGGTGTCGTCGCCGGACTGGTGGGGCCGGTCAAGGGCGTGGTCTGGCTGACCGGGGTTCCGGTCAACGCGGCAAATTCCCGCGTGGTCAGGATCGACCGGCTCGACATCGCCGCGCGCACGGACAGCAAGGCTGCCAATCTGCTGTCGGCGATCATGCTCTCGGACGAGGTGCAACAGAAGATCGAGACCTCGCTGCACGAGGATTTCGAGAAGGATTATGCGCGCATCATGGGCATCGTGGGCGACGCGGTTGCGAATTTGCGGATCGGCGACTGGACGGTGGCCATGGCGATCGAGCGGGTCGAGCACGGCACGATCGAGGTGAAGGGGCCGGGGCTCTACCTCCCCGTCCATCTTTCCGGCACCGGCCGCATTCGGGCACCTGGCGGAGACGGCAGTTCCTGACGTGCCGGAACGAAAAAGGGGCGGCCCTTGGGCCGCCCCTTTCCTGAAGTCAGATCATCGGACCGGATCAGTCCTCGACATGTTCCGCCAGCACGGTCAGACCCTTGTCGCCGACTTCGGCAAAGCCGCCGCGGACATGGATTTCCTCCGGGGCGCCGCCGGCAGTCTTGTAGACTTGGACTGCGCCGTCGCGGATGGTGGACATGAAGGGCGCGTGGCCCTCCAGCACGCCGAATTCGCCTTCCGCACCGGGGACGACCACCATGTGGACTTCCTCCGAGCGGACCAGCTTGGCCGGCGTGACGAGTTCGAAGTGCAGGGCCATGGCGCTTACGCTTCGTCCGCCAGCTTCTTGGCCTTGGCGATCACCTGGTCGATTCCGCCGACCATGTAGAAGGCGGCTTCGGGCAAGTGGTCGTATTCGCCTTCGACGACTGCCTTGAACGAGGCGATCGTGTTTTCGAGCTGGACGAATTCGCCCGGGATGTTGGTGAAGACTTCGGCGACGTGGAACGGCTGCGAGAGGAAGCGCTGGATCTTGCGCGCGCGGGCGACGGTCAGCTTGTCCTCTTCGGACAGTTCGTCCATCCCGAGGATGGCGATGATGTCCTGCAGGCTCTTGTACTTCTGCAGCGTTTCCTGGACCTTGCGGGCCGTTTCATAATGTTCCTGGCCGACGATGCGCGGCTCGAGCACGCGGCTCGAGGAGTCGAGCGGGTCGACGGCCGGGTAGATGCCCAGTTCCGAAATCGCACGGCTCAGCGTGGTGGTCGCGTCGAGGTGGGCGAAGGAGGTCGCCGGGGCAGGGTCGGTAAGGTCGTCGGCCGGGACGTAGATGGCCTGGACCGAGGTGATCGAACCCTTGGTGGTCGAGGTGATGCGTTCCTGCAGCTGGCCCATGTCGGTCGACAGGGTCGGCTGGTAGCCCACGGCCGAGGGAATACGGCCGAGCAGGGCGGACACTTCGGCGCCGGCCTGGGTGAAGCGGAAGATGTTGTCGACGAAGAACAGCACGTCCTGGCCTTCCTGGTCGCGGAAATATTCCGCCATGGTCAGGCCGGACAGGGCAACGCGGGCACGCGCGCCCGGAGGTTCGTTCATCTGGCCGAACACCAGCGCCACCTTGGAGCCTTCCGAGGTCGCATTGCCGTCGGCGTCCTTGGCGATAACGCCGGCGTCGAGGAATTCGTGGTAGAGGTCGTTGCCTTCACGGGTGCGTTCGCCGACGCCCGCGAAGACCGACACGCCGCCGTGGCCCTTGGCGATGTTGTTGATCAGTTCCTGGATCAGCACGGTCTTGCCCACGCCGGCGCCGCCGAACAGGCCGATCTTGCCGCCCTTGGCGTAGGGCGCGAGCAGGTCGATGACCTTGATGCCGGTGACGAGGATGGCCGCTTCGGTCGACTGGTCGATGAATTCCGGGGCTTCGGCATGGATCGGGGCGGTCATGTCGCTGCCGATCGGGCCGCGTTCGTCGATCGGCGCGCCGACGACGTTCATGATGCGGCCGAGCGTCTTCGGGCCGACCGGGACCGAGATCTGCGCGCCGGTGCTGGTGACTTCCTGCCCGCGGGTCAGGCCGTCGGTGCCGTCCATGGCGATGCAGCGGACGGTGTTCTCACCGAGGTGCTGGGCAACTTCGAGAACCAGGGTGGTTTCGCCGTTCTTGGTTTCCAGCGCGGTGAGGATCGCCGGCAGTTCGCCGGTGAACTGGACGTCGACGACGGCGCCGATGACCTGGGCAATAGTGCCGGTTGTGGTCTGGTTGAGCACGGGGGCGGTGGCCATTTTCGTTTCCTTGCCTGGGTTCGCTTAGAGCGCTTCCGCGCCCGCAATAATTTCAACGAGTTCGGTGGTGATCGCGGCCTGGCGGCTGCGGTTGTACTGGATGGTCAGCTTGTTGATCAGGTCGCCGGCGTTGCGCGTGGCGTTGTCCATCGCGGTCATCGAGGCACCCTGTTCCGAAGCCTCGCGTTCGAGCAGCGCACCGAACAGCTGGGTCTTGATGTAGCGCGGCAGCAGTTCCTCGAGGATTTCCGTCTCGTCCGGCTCGTATTCGACGACCGCACCGGTATCGGCCGCGCCTTCGGGAGCGGGGACGGGGAGGATCTGCACCGTGGTCGGTTCCTGCGCCAGCGCCGACTGGAACACCGGGGAGACCAGGTGCGCGACGTCGAACTGGCCGGCCTCGAACATCGCGACCAGCTGCGCCGCGATCGCATCGGCTTCCTCGAAGCCGGGCGTGCGGACATTGCTGGTGTCGAAATTCTCGGCAATCGCCTTCTCGAACTCGCGCTTGATCGGCGCGCGGCCCTTCTTGCCGACGAGGTAGAAGCTGACGTCCTTGCCCTGCGCAACGAGCGCGCGGGCGCGGGTCTTGGCTTCCTTGACGATATTGGCGTTGAGCCCGCCGCACAGGCCCTTGTCGGTATTGACCACCACCAGCAGGTGACGCTGGTCCGCACCTGTGCCCTTGAGCAGCAGCGGGGCGTTGTCCTGCCCGGCGACCTTGGAGGCGATCGAGCCCATCACGCCCGCCAGCCGTTCGGCATAGGGACGCGCGGCTTCGGCCGCCGCCTGCGCCTTGCGCAACTTGGCGGCCGCGACCATCTGCTTGGCCTTGGTGATCTTCTGGGTCGATTTGACCGACTTGATCCGACCCTTGAGTTCCTTGAGCGTGGCCATGACGGCTCCTTAAGTTACTCGGGGCTTACGCGAAGGTCTTGGCGAAGGCGTCGAGTGCGGCCTTGGTCTTCTCGGCCGTTTCGCCTTCGAACTTCTGCGAGCTGCGGATCTCGGCCAGCACGCCGGCGTGCTCACTGCGCATGAAGCTGAGCATTTCGGCTTCGTAGCGGGTCACGTCCGAGGTCGGGATGGCGTCGAGATAGCCATTGGTGCCGGCATAGATCGAGACGGTCTGCTCTTCGAAGGGCAGCGGGCTGAACTGCGGCTGCTTGAGCAGTTCGGTCAGGCGCGCGCCGCGGTTGAGCAGCTTCTGCGTTGCCGCATCGAGATCCGAGCCGAACTGCGCGAAGGCGGCCATTTCGCGGTACTGCGCGAGCTCGAGCTTGATCGAGCCGGCGACCTTCTTCATCGCCTTGGTCTGCGCCGAACCGCCCACGCGGGACACCGAGAGACCGACGTTGATGGCCGGACGGATGCCCTGGTAGAACAGGTCGGTTTCGAGGAAGATCTGGCCGTCGGTGATCGAGATCACGTTGGTCGGAATATAGGCCGAAACGTCGCCCGCCTGGGTCTCGATGATCGGCAGGGCGGTCAGCGAACCGGCGCCGTTGTCGTCATTGAGCTTGGCGGCGCGTTCGAGCAGGCGGCTGTGGAGGTAGAACACGTCGCCCGGATAGGCTTCGCGGCCCGGAGGACGGCGCAGCAGCAGCGACATCTGGCGGTAGGCGACGGCCTGCTTGGAAAGGTCGTCATAGACAATCACGGCATGCATGCCGTTGTCGCGGAAGAATTCGCCCATGGCGGCGCCGGTATAGGGCGCGAGATACTGCAGCGGGGCCGGTTCCGAAGCGGTTGCGGCGATGACGATGGAATATTCCATCGCGCCGTTTTCCTCGAGCTGGCGGACGATCTGCGCCACGGTCGAGCGCTTCTGGCCGACGGCGACATAGATGCAGTAGAGCTTCTTCGATTCATCGTCGCCGGCGTTGACTTCCTTCTGGTTGATGAAGGTGTCGATCGCGACGGCGGTCTTGCCGGTCTGGCGGTCACCGATGATCAGTTCGCGCTGACCGCGGCCGACGGGCACGAGGGCGTCGATCGCCTTGAGGCCGGTCTGCACGGGTTCGTGCACCGACTTGCGGGGAATGATGCCGGGAGCCTTGCTTTCGACGCGGGCGCGGGTGTCGGCGACGATCGGACCCTTGCCGTCGATCGGATTGCCGAGCGCGTCGACCACGCGGCCGAGCAGGCCCTTGCCGACCGGGACGTCCACAATCGTGCCAGTGCGCTTGACGCTGTCGCCTTCGCGGATTTCGGCGTCCGAGCCAAAGATCACGACGCCGACATTGTCGGCTTCGAGGTTGAGGGCCATGCCCTGAACGCCATTGGCGAATTCGACCATTTCGCCGGCCTGCACCTTGTCGAGGCCATGGATGCGGGCGATGCCGTCACCGACCGACAGCACGCTGCCGACTTCGCTGACCTGGGCTTCGCTGCCGAAATTGGCGATCTGGTCTTTGATGACCTTGGAGATTTCTGCGGCGCGGATTTCCATTGCTTCTTAGCCTTTCATCGCCTGGGCGAGGGTATTCAGACGGGTGCGGATCGAGCTGTCGATGCGCTTTGAACCGATGGTGACGACCAGGCCGCCGAGCAGATCGGGGTCGACCTTGGTCCGAATCTTCACATTGCGGCCTTCGCGGGCCTTGAGCCGGGTTTCGAGTGCCGAGACCTGCTCGCCCGAGAGCGGGTGGGCGCTGGCAACTTCGGCCGTCACTTCGCCGCGCTGGGCGGCGGCGATCGCACCGAAGGCGCGGATCATGGCGGGCAGTTCGCGCAGCCGGCGGTTGGCTGCCAGCACGCCGAGGAAGTTGTGGGTCAGTTCGGACAGCTTCATCGCATCGGCGAGCGCGGACATGGCCTTGCCCAGGTCGCTGCGGCTGACTTCGGGGTTGCGGATCAGCGCCTTGAGTTCGGCCGATTCGGCCATGGCCGTATCGAGATTCTCGAGGTCGGATTCGACCGAGCTGACCGCGCCAGCTTCCGATGCAAGGTCAAACAGCGCCGATGCGTAACGCCCGGCTAGGCTGGCCTGAATTCCGGCGGAAATCTCCACGCGCCTGGGTCCTCCTGAGGGGTCCGGTTGGGTCCGAGATGGACAGAAAACTTCACCCAGCCGAAACGGGCGCTGGAATGCGCCCCCGGCCAAGTTGGCGCGCCCCTAACACCGGCTTTGCGGGGATGCAACCCGACTCGAAGGGCTTACGAACCCTCTGTTGCCGGACCGCACTTGTAGACGAGCCTTTCGTTGGGGCTCGCGGGCAGCATCGCCAGCAGTTCGGCCTGCTTGCGGCCCAGTTCGGTGGCGGCGCCTTCCGTCCCGCACGCTGGGGCGGCGAAGCTTCCACGGGCTTCGCGCAGGCCGGCCATGGAATCGCGGCCAAGCAGGTAGCGGTCGACGCGATATTCTCTATCAGCCGGATCGTAGCTGGCGACCGAGACAACGGATTCGGTGTCGGGGACCAGGACGCGCTGCCATTCGCCGTCGAGCTGGCCATATTGGGTGCGGCCATTGACGCAGCCGTCCTCGGACCAGTTGATGGGAACGTCGGTAGCTTCGCCGGTCGTGATCCGGCTGCGTTCGACCTGGATCACGCAGACCAGGTCGCCGCCGGTCGCGGACTGGATCACCCCAATGCGGCCGGCTTGTCCGGTCTCGTCTTCGATTTCGATTGCCAGACCGATGCGCTCATCGATTTCGTTGAAGCCGGGGCGGGCAAACCAGGCAAACAGCGATCCGGCAAGGGCGAGGACCGTGATTCCCCCGCCGACAAGGGCCTGGCGCTCATCGCCACCAGCCTTGCCGTTCCAGGCGAAGAAGCCGCTCGCGAGGCCGACGGCGAGCAGGACGACGGCCAGCATCATTCCGTTCTCACGCTCGGCGATCACGGCAAATTCCGCGTTCCGGCGCGCCTCTGTCTCCCGCTTGCGGCTTTCATCGTTGCGAAGGATTTCCTCCTGCTGCGCGGCGAGCATGGCGCGTTCGGCACGCTGTTGCTCGGCCTCGTCGAATTCCGCCAGCGAACGGCAGGGCAGGCCGTTGATCTGCGGGGTGATCCCGTTCTCGCGCAGGAAAGGCAGCAATTCGCGGGTCGAGACGGCAAAGAAGAATTCCGCATCGGCGCCTTCGCTATCCGCCCCGAAGCTGTTGACCCCGACCACGCGACCGCAATTGTCGACCAGCGGCCCTCCGGAATTGCCGCGCGCGATCGGAGCGGTGTGGAGGATGGTGTCGAAATCGCGGCTCGGGCGGCGACCGGAGAGAAAGCCGGTGCTCTTCACCGGCGGTTGCGCGCGAAAGATGTCGTCGGTCCCGAGGCCCTGAGCGCGGTCGACATTCATCGGATAGCCGACCGATGTCACCGAACCGCTTTCGCTGTCGGGATTGCCAGCGATCGTCAGCGGCGGGAGGTTCATCGGGGCGGTGGTGCGGACAAGCGCAAGGTCGTTGCGGTCGGACACGGCGATCAGCCGGCCATAGACCGAATTGCCGCCTTCGGGCGGGACCAGTCCGATCGAGAGCGAGGGATCGCGGCGCATATCCTCGATCACATGGGCATTGGTCACGATGGTTTCCGGACCGACGGCAAAGCCGGTCCCGTGGCTGACCGGATAGAGCTCGTCGCCATCCGCGCCCACGATCAGGACGCGCACCACACCGCGCGCGGCGGCATCGATATCGGCCGGGTCGGCCAGGACGGTTGTCGGGGCCAGCAAGGTCGCCAGCATGGCGCTCAACAGGGCGATGCCGGGCCAGAAACTCCGTATGGGTCTGATCGTTTCCATTCCTCGGCCTTTTTGCCGCCATTTGCTTTGAGCGCAAGAATCGGGACGCAATTTGTTCCGCGAGACTCTACAAACACGATATGACAATTACCGATCCCGCCAGGTTTGCCGAGATGGAGGCCGCTTTCGCTGCGCGTGACCGCAAGGCGGACGGGGCCTTTGTCGTCGCCGTCCACACGACCGGCATCTACTGTCGTCCGAGTTGTCCGGCACGGCGACCGAGGCCAGAGAACATGAGCTTCTTTGCCGATTGCGAAGCAGCTGAACAGGCTGGATTTCGTGCCTGCAAGCGTTGCCGTCCAGACGAGGTCCGGCGCGACGCCGCGGCGGTGAGCAAGGCACTGGACATCCTGCGCCAGGCGGAGGCCGCCGTGTCGCTGGAACGGCTCGGCCGGTTGACCGGTTATTCGCCCGGTCATTTTCAACGCGTTTTCAAGCGTGCAACCGGCCTCTCGCCCTCCGCCTACGCCCGAGCACTGCGCGAGGAACGGGTGCGCGACGCGCTTTCCGGGGCGGAGCGGGTGACCGACGCGATCTACGATGCGGGCTATGAAAGCGCCTCGCGCTTCTACGAAGGAATGGAAGGGAAACTGGGCATGGCACCCTCGGCATGGGTAAAGGGCGGCGCGGGAACGACGATCCGCTGGGGCGTCGCACCCACGAGCTATGGCGACATGCTGGTCGCCGCGACCGACAAGGGCGTCTGCCGCCTGGCCTTCAACGAGGGCGGCGAGGAGCTTGCTGAACGCTTCCCTCATGCGGAACTGGCCGAAGGCGGTGCGGATTTCGCGGCGCTGCTGGCCGCGGTGGTCGATGCCGTCGAGCGCCCCGGCACCGGGCAGGACATCCCGCTCGACGTGCAGGGCACCACCTTCCAGCAGCGCGTGTGGCAGGAACTGCGGCGGATTCCCCCTGGCGAGACCCGTTCCTACGCCGAAATCGCGGCGGCGGCGGGCAAGCCCAGGGCGGTTCGCGCGGCGGGCAGCGCCAATGGCGCGAACCATGTGGCGGTGCTGATTCCGTGCCACCGGGTGGTGCGCAGCGACGGATCGACCGGCGGCTACGCCCACGGCACCGCGATCAAGGAAGCGTTGCTGGAGCGCGAACGGGCAGGCTAGGCGTCCTCGCCTTCATCGTCCTCACCGCGATAGAGGTCGAGCAATTCTGTGGTCACCGCGATCGCTTGGTCCCGGTCCTCGGCCTTGAGAAGTTCGGCCAGTTCCTCGAGGCTTGGTTCGTCCTCGTCGTCGTCGCCCGTGGCATGGCCACGGAAAGCGATCGGCAGCAGCACTGTCCGCGCTTCGGGAAAGCGGCTCTCCAGCAGCAGCTGGCGGCCCAGCAGCAGCCGGTATTCTGGATCCGAGCCCGCATGGTCGAACGCCTGTTCGAGCGCGATGATCGCGTGCTCGGGGATCTCCCCCGCGTCGTAATAAGTCTCGTAATAGAGGATCAGCGGCCGCGGATCATCGGGATCGGCCTCGACCGCCCTGGCGAGATGGCGGCGGGCGGTGTCGACTGCCGCTGCATCGTCTTCGGCGGTTTCCAGCGCGGTGCGCGCGCGGAACAGCCAGCCCTCGGCGGAGGACGGGTCGATCTCTACAGCCCGCGCGGCGGCGGCTTCGGCACCCGCGTAGTCCTTCGCATCCAGACTCGCCTCGGCGAGGGTAAGATAGGCGTGGGCACTGTCCGGAAAGCGGTCCATCTTGGACTCGACGCTGGCGAGCACGCTCTCTGCCTCGTCCTCGTCCACCCCGCGATGCGAGCGCATTTCGTCACCGATCAGAGCCCGCTCCGCCTCGGTGAGCTGGCGCATCGCCACCTCGGGCTGGCCGTTATCGGCGGGCCGGACGTTGAAGCCGGGGAACGGCCCGCGCTTGTAGCGGCGCATTTCGCGCTCGAGCTCGTCGAGATCGCCGAAGCGTTCACTCGCGGCGGTCAGGCTGTCAGCCCCGTTGGCGATGTCGGCCAGGAAGGCGCGCAGCTGCTGGATGCGCTCGGGGTTGAAATTGAGGTAATGGGCCAGCAGCCAGCCGGTGCCGTAATGCTGGTACTGGTCCTCGGGCGAAAGTTCGTGCTTGGCGTCGAGCATCTCGTCGAGCGGGAAGTCCGACATCTGGAACACCTGGAAGGCGCGCGCCTGCGGGGGATCGCCGACATGGAAGCTGCCATCCTCCTCCAGCCGGGTAGTGGACATCATCTCGGCATACCCCTCGACGTACCAGTCGGGATAGGCCGAGGGAAAATGCTGCATCATGAAATAGTGGGTGTATTCGTGGAACAGGATCAGCGCCGGATCGAGGTCGGGGCCGCGCTTGCGCGTCTTGATCGAGGTGTTCACGTCGTTGCGGACGGGCACGAAGGCCACGGTGGCGCCGGCGCGCGAGATGAAGAAACCGGCGATCCCCGAACCCGATGCTCCGGCGAGGCGAGCCATGTCGCGTACGCGCCCGAAGCGGTAGACCACCGGCTTGTTCGCCGGGCTCTCCGACGCCTCGTCGACGGGCAGGCCCTGCAGGGTGCGCAGCGCGGTGTCGAAGCGCTCCAGCTGGACCGCGAAGGCGCGCACGTCCTCTTCGTCGTCTTCGGACTTGATGATGAAATGATCGGTCTCGGCTTCCCACCAATCGGCGGCCAGCGCCGGGGCGGGGGCGAGAATCAGAAGCGCCGCAATCAGCAGCCGCATGGACACACCTCACAGCATTTCTGGAACTGCACGATCTTAGTCAAAGCGGCGCGCCGATTGCAATTGCAACCGGAGATGCAATCGGATGGCGCGGTCACACAAAGCTGTACGGATCGATATCCACCGCGACCCGCACCCCCGGCGGGAACTCCAGCGCGCCGAGCCAGTCGCGCAGGATGTCCTGCAATTGAACCGAGCGTCTTGCGTTGACCAGCAGGCGGTAGCGATAGCGCCCGCGCAGGAGCGACAGCGGAGCCGGTGCGGGGCCGAGGATAGCGACATCGGCAAGCTGCGGCCTCGTCGCGCCGATCCGCACCGCTGCCTCGCGCGCTTCCTTCTCGTCTTCGGAGGATACTATAATCGCTGCCCAGCGGCCGAATGGCGGCGCGCCGACATGCCGGCGCGCCTCGGTCTCCGCGGCGTAGAAGCTGTCGCGATCACCCCCGGCCAGCGCGGCGATGACCTCGGCTTCGGGATGGCGGGTCTGGAGCAGGACAAGTCCTTCCTTCTCGCCGCGCCCGGCACGGCCGGCCACCTGCGCGACCTGCTGGTAGGTACGTTCCGCCGCACGCAGGTCCCCGCCTTCGAGCCCGAGATCGGCGTCGACGACGCCCACCAATGTCAGCTCCGGGAAGTGGAAGCCCTTGGTCACCAATTGCGTGCCGACGATCACGTCGACCAGGCCCTGTTCGACTGCGGCGACGAAGTGTGCGGCCTTTTCCGGCTTGTTGAGGGTGTCGGAGGTTGCGATGGCGACGCGCGCCTCGGGTAGGATCTCCGCCACTTCGTCGGCGATCCGCTCGACCCCCGGCCCGCAAGCGACCAGGCAATCGGGTTCGCCGCATTCGGGACAGCTGTCGGGCGGGGCAGTTTCGTGCCCGCAATGGTGGCAGGCAAGCCGGTGCGAGAGCCGGTGCTCGACCAGCCAGGCGCTGCAATTGGGGCACTGGAAGCGGAAACCGCACTTGCGGCACAGCGTCAGCGGGGCATAGCCGCGGCGATTGAGGAAGAGCAGTGATTGTTCGCCCCGTTCGAGCCGGGTCTCCATTTCCGAGACCAGTGCCGGCGAGAGCCAGCGGCCTCTCGCCGGCGGCTCCCGGGTCAGGTCGAGCGTGCGGATCTCCGGCAGGCGCGCCCCGCCGAAACGGTCGGCCAGTTCGATCCGTTCATAGACGCCGCTTTCCGCCATCTGGAGGCTTTCGAGTGCCGGGGTCGCGCTGGCGAGGACAACCGGGATGCGCTCGAAACGGGCTCGCATCACGGCCACGTCGCGGGCGTTGTAGCGCACACCGTCGCCCTGCTTGAAGCTGATCTCATGTGCTTCATCGACCACGATCAGGCCGAGCCTGCGATAGGGCAGGAACAGCGCGGAGCGCGCGCCGACGACGACCTGGGCGCTCCCCCCGGCAATCGCGCGCCAGGCCCGCCGCCGCTCGGTCGATTTGAGCGAGGAATGCCAGACCACCGGCGCTGCGCCGAAGCGTTCCTCGAAGCGCCGCAGGAAGGCTTCGGTCAGCGCGATTTCGGGCAGCAGGACCAGTGTCTGGCGGCCGCCCCGCAGCGTCTGCGCGATGGCTTCGCAATAGACTTCCGTCTTGCCCGAGCCGGTGACCCCATCGAGCAGGAAGGGAGAGAACGCCCCGGCCGTGACCGCCGCGACGAAGCGATCGGCCGCCGCGCGCTGGCTTGCGTTCAGTTCGGGCTCGGCGAAATCGGCCCGCGCCTGCGGATAGGGGCGGTCGCAATCGACCTCGACCGGTTCGAGTGCGCCGGTATTGACGAGGCCGCGCAGGACTCCCTCGGAAACATCGGCCAGCTCGGACAACTCGCGCAGATTGGCCTGTTCGCCCTGGAGCGCGTCAAGGGCCTGGGCGCGTTTGGGGGTCATCCGATCCGGTTCCCGGCCGGAGAGCCGGTATTCGGTCATGGTCGCCGGCCCCTTGAGTGCGCCGCCCGAGGAAAGCACCATGCGCGCGACCGCCTGCAGCGGCGCGCAGTAGTAGTCGGCGGTCCATTCCACCAGCCGCCGCAGTTCCGCGCGCAGGGGCGGGACCGGCAGCACTTCGAGTACCGGGCGCAGCTTGCTCTCGGGCACGTCGGAGGCGTCCAGTCGGTCAGCGTCCCAGACGATCCCGATAATCTGGCGCGGGCCGAGCGGGACCGTGACGACCGATCCGGGGCCGATCTCCATGCCGGCCGGGACCTTGTAGTCGAGCGGGCCGAGCGCCTGGTTGAAGATGAGGACACGCACGCGGTTCATGGCCGCGTTATGCGAGCGGGCAGCGGCTGCGGGCAAGGGGAGGGCGTCGATTGCATGTGGGCGAAGCGGGGGTGGCGCGCACGGCGCGCTCCGCTATAGCCCGCTCAGGCAGACTCACACGATAGCTGAAATACTCCCTTGGCAGAAGAAACTCCCCTCGATCGATTTAAGCAGGCACTGACTGGTGCGTCGCGGGCACTTGCGCGCGAGGCGGAACTCGAAGTCGCGTGGACATCCGATGCGCCTATCCAGATCGGCGAATCGCTGCGCGTGCCGATGCCGCCGCGCGGCCTGCCGCGAGGGGAAGCGACCGAGGCCCGCGGCTTCGCGGATTCCATGGCGCTCAGGATGCGCTATCACGACGACAGGGTCCACGCGAAAAAGGCGCCTTCGGAGGCAGTTGCCCGTGCTTGCTACGACGCCGTCGAGCAGGCGAGAGTCGAAGCCCTCGGGGAGACCCGCTACGCCGGCATCCGCGATAACCTCGAGGCTTCGCTCGATGTGCGGATGAAGAGCGACCCGATCGCGCGCGCCGAAACGGCCGAAGAGGTCCCGCTCCAGACTGCGCTGGCGTTGATGCTGCGCGAGAAGCTGTCCGGCCAGCCGATCCCGCCGCCCGCGAGGAAGGGCGTCGAACTGGTACGCGAATGGGTCGAGGCCCGGATCGGCGACGATTTCGAGCGGCTGGGCGAGCAACTGGCAGACCAGGAGGCCTTCCAGGCGCTTTCGCTCGACATGCTGCAGCATCTCGATCTCACCCGGATGGAGATTCCCGACCAGCCGTCGGACGACGACATGGGCGGTGACGAACCTGAAGGCGACGCCGACGAGGGCGAACAGGACCAGGGCCAGTCCGACCAGCAGCAGGTCATGGACCAGCGCGGCGAGAGCGCGGAGGGCGAGCAGGACGGCGAGACCGAACAGGAAGTCGGCCAGCAGGAGGAAATTCCCGAAGGCGACGTCGGCGACGAAGGCGAGGAAGGCATGATGCCGGTCCGCCCGAACCGGCCCTGGACCGAGGATCCGCGCAATTTCGACTATAAGGTCTATACCGAGGAATTCGACGAGGTAGTCGAGGCCACCGAACTGTGCGACGACGACGAGCTTGGCCGGCTGCGGGCCTATCTCGACAGCCAGCTGACCGGACTGCAGGGCGTGGTCACCCGCCTGGCTAACCGGCTCCAGCGGCGGCTGATGGCACAGCAGAACCGCAGCTGGGACTTCGATCAGGAAGAGGGGCTGCTCGATGCCGCCCGCCTTGCCAGGGTGGTGATCAGCCCCGGTCATTCGCTGTCCTACAAGGTCGAACAGGATCAGGAATTCAAGGACACGATCGTTACCCTGTTGATCGACAATTCGGGTTCGATGCGCGGACGGCCGATCAGCATTGCGGCGATCAGCGCCGACATCATGGCCCGCACGCTCGAACGCTGCGGGGTCAAGGTCGAGGTGCTTGGCTTCACCACGCGCGCATGGAAGGGCGGTCAGAGCCGCGAGAAATGGCTCGCCGGCGGCAAGGCCGGGAGTCCCGGGCGGCTCAACGACCTGCGCCACATCATCTACAAGAAGGCCGACGAGCCGATGCGCCGCGCGCGCAAGAGCCTGGGGCTGATGATGCGCGAGGGGCTGCTCAAGGAGAACATCGACGGCGAAGCGCTGCTCTGGGCGCATACGCGGCTGCTGGCGCGGCCCGAGGACCGCCGCATCCTGATGGTCATCTCGGACGGCGCGCCGGTCGACGATTCGACGCTCAGCGTGAACAACGCCGGCTATCTCGAACAGCATCTGCGCAAGGTGATCGACTGGATCGAGCGTCAGTCTCCGGTCCAGCTGGTCGCCATCGGCATCGGCCACGACGTGACCCGCTATTACAAGCGCGCAGTGACGATCATGGATGTCGAGCAGCTCGGCGGCACGATCATCGAGCAGCTGGCCGATCTGTTCGAAGTGGATTGAGCGCAGGGCGCCTGCGCTCGCCTGCCGGACCTAGCCGGAAACCGGCAGAAAACCGAATGCGAAGATGAAGCCCGCGATCGCGAGCAGCGTCACCACCAGGCTGGCTTCGACGATCCAGGCCGGGACCGGGCGCAGTTCTTCCGCGGTTTCGCGTTCGGCTTCGGCATTCGCCGCGACGATCTCGGTGACCGTTTCGGGAAGGGTGACAGGCGAGGCAAGGATGGTCGCGCTGACGACCGCCCTCGTGATCGGATCGGAGAACTCGGCCCCGTACTGGTTGCCATCGCGGCGCACCACGCGGGCCGAGACGTCGCCGACTTCGGGCAGCAGGAGATCGAGGTCCTCGCCGATTTCGATCCGCTCGCTGGTTTCGAACAGCAGGCCGGATTCGGACAGGTCGAGCAGCAACAGGCGGCTGCCGCGGGCATCGCCGGTCGTGTCGAGCTCGAACTTGACGTGCCGACGCTGCGCCCGCCTCCGTTCGGAGGGAGACGACTGAGCGGGCTCGTCAATGAAATAGGCGACTTTTGGCAGCATGATCTTACCTCGCGGGCGACCATGCGGGCGAACTGGTAAACACTCCCTTAAACATTCTCTCGGATTTCCCTCATCGCTTCGCAGCGCGGGCTGGCGGTGTCATGGCGTTTGCACCGGAGCGAACCTGCGATAGAGCCGTGCGGGCGTTCGCGATGAAGGGATTTGCGATGAAACGGTTCCTGGCCCTGCTGGTTCTGGCCGCCTCGCTGGCGGGCACCTGGTATGTCCTCTCGCCCTGGATGGCGATGAAGGACCTGCGCGGCGCGGCGGAAGCCGTTGATCGCGAGGCGTTGGCACGGCAGATCGATTTCCCTGTCCTGCGCGAGAACGTGAAGGAACAGCTGCGCGCACGGATCGAGCGAGACAGTGCGGGTCCGCTGGAACGGCTGGGCGGGGCGGTCGCCGCCGAAGTCGCCGATGCCGGGGTGGACTTTGCGGTCAACCCGACCGGCATGGCCTCGCTCGTCACTACCGGCGCGCTGGTCACCACCGTCCTGCCGGACGCTTACAAGCCGCAGGCGGTCAGCTGGGAAGTCGAACGCGGCGGCATCGACCGGTTCCGCGCACGCGGAACCAGGGAAGACGGCAGCGCGGCTCCGACGCTGCAGTTCGAACGCCGCGGTCTCTCGTGGAAACTGGTCGGCCTCGAACTGCCGACGATTGGCGAATAGCGCGAATGCTTGACCGCGCGGCCCGCTTCGGGCCAATGCCCGCGGCGATGACCCAGTCCAAGCTTACGCTGTTCAACAGCCTCACGCGCAGCCTCGAAACCTTCCGTCCCGTCCATCCGGGAGAGGCACGCGTCTACACCTGCGGGCCGACGGTCTACAACTATCCCCATATCGGCAATATGCGTGCCTATGTCTTTGCCGACGTGCTCGGGCGGGTGCTGAGCTTCAAGGGCTATACGCTCACCCACGTCATAAACATCACCGATGTCGGGCATCTGACCGACGATGCCGATGCGGGCGAGGACAAGATGGAGCAGATGGCGGCGCAGCGGGCGCAGTCGATCTGGGACATCGCGCAGCACTATACCGAAGCCTATTGGGCCGATGTGAAGGCGCTCAACATCCGCCAGCCGGCGCATTGGTCGGTCGCGACCGACTATATCGAGGACATGCTGGAATTCGCGAAGAACATCGCGGACAGGCATTGCTACGAGCTCGGCAGCGGCCTCTATTTCGATGTTTCGACGGTCGAGGATTACGGCCGTCTCGCCCGTGCGGTGACCGAGGACGGCGAAGGGCGGATCGAGACAGTGGAAGGCAAGCGTAACGCCGCCGATTTCGCGATCTGGCGCAAGACCCCGCCGGGCGAGAAGCGGCAGATGGAATGGGATTCGCCCTGGGGCCGCGGCGCGCCGGGCTGGCATCTCGAATGCAGCGTGATGAGCGGCAAGCTGCTCGGCTTTCCCTTCGACATCCACACCGGCGGGATCGACCACCGCGAGATCCACCATCCCAACGAGATCGCCCAGAACCAGGCGCGCTGCTGCACCGACGGTCTCGACCTGGCCGAGAACAGCGGCGCGCGGATCTGGATGCACAACAATTTCCTGGTCGAGCGCTCGGGCAAGATGAGCAAGAGCTCGGGCGAATTTCTCCGTCTGCAATTGCTGGTCGACAAGGGTTTCCACCCGCTCGCCTACCGGATGATGTGCCTGCAGGCGCATTACCGCAGCGAGCTGGAGTTCAGCTGGGAAGGGCTGGAAGCGGCGCTGGTGCGGCTCAAGCGCATGCTGATGGCGGCGGAAAAGCTCGCCGATGCGGGCGAGGGCGGGGCGGTCGATCATCCCAAATTCGCGCCGCTGCTCGAAAAATTCGAAGCCGCTGTGTCCGATGACCTCAACACGCCGATTGCGCTGACGGCGCTGGAAGAAGCGCTGGCGGTGAAGAAGGTCGATCCCGCGATCAAGCGGGCGGTGGTGGCGAAGATGGACGCGGTCCTTGGCCTCGAACTGTTCGACCTTACCCGCGCCGACTTGCGTATCCGCCCGAAGTCGGCGGACATAACCGAGCAGGAAATCGCGGACACGCTCGCGCGCCGCCAGGCCGCCCGTGCGGACAAGGACTTTGCCACCTCCGATGCGCTGCGTGACGAACTCACCGCCCGGGGGGTGGAGGTCATGGACGGCGATCCGCTCGGCTGGGAGTGGACGCTCGCCTGAGTTCCCCTCCCGCTTGCGGGAGGGGGCAGGGGTGGGCATGACGGGCACCATGACCTTGCAATCGGCATTCCCGACCCCGACTCCTCCCGCAGGCGGGAGAAGCACGCGATGACCGTCGCCGTCCTGCCCGCCAGCTTCCGCCGCCTGCTCGAACACCGCCTGCCGGGCTGGCTCGAAGCCCGCTGGTGGGCGAACGAAGACCAGTTGATCGCGCTGGCGCCCGAGGCGGAGATCGGCTGGTTCGACCTCCACGTGAAGGACCGCTATCTCGAGGCCGTGGCGCAGGCGCGCCGGCTGAAATGGCTCACTTCGCTCTACGCCGGGCTCGATTTCCTCCCGCTGGAGGAATTGCACCATCGCGGCGTGATGCTGACCAATGGCAGCGGGCTGACCTCGGTCGCCGTTTCCGAATTCGTCCTCACCGGCATGCTGGCCATCTGCAAGGATTATCCCGCCGTGGTCCGTGCGCAGGACCGCCACGAATGGCTTGAAGCGGCACCCGGTACGCGCGAACTGGCCGGAAGCAAGGCGCTGCTGTTCGGCTTCGGGCAAATCGGCCAGCGGATCGCGCGCCAGCTGGAAGGGTTCGAGGTCGAGGTCGTCGCCGTCAGCCGGAGCGGGCGGGCGGGAACGCTCGGTCCCGAGGAGTGGCGCGCGCGGCTTGGGGAATTCGACTGGGTGATACTCGTCCTGCCCGGAACGGCGGAGACCGAGAGGATGATCGGCACCGCCGAACTCGCGGCGATGAAGCGCGAGGCGGTGCTGGTCAATTTCGCCCGGGCCAGTTGCGTTGATCAGGAGGCGTTGGCCGCTGCGCTGCGCGAACGAAGGATCGCGGCGGCACTGCTCGACCTGACCGATCCCGAACCGCTTCCGCCCGGGCATCCCTTGTGGGACCTGCCCAATGCCCATGTTACCATGCATCTTTCGGGCCGCCCGACCGAGGCGACCCGGCGGCGCGCGGCCGAGCGCTTCCTCGCCAATTGCGCGCTCTACCGGCGTGGCGAGGCCCCGCAGCCTGCGGTCGATCCCCTGGCCGGCTATTAGCATTCGTCGAGCAGCAGCAGTTCGCAGCGCAGCCGCAGGCTTGGCTCGGGATGGAGGCGGTGCTCGACCTCGACGATCGCTGCGTCGGCGACCAGCTGTCCGGGCAGGGTGAATTCGTGATCGGGCAGGAGGGTGAGGAGAGCTTCCCCTGCGTCAAGGGCTTCGCTGCCGGCGAAGTGCAGTTCGATCTCGTGCCGGGTCCCGGCAAAGGTGACGCTGGCCCAGCTGCACTCCTTGTGGCGCAGGACCCGCGCTCGCTCCCGGCACAGGGTGAGTATCTCGCTGCGCAGGCGTTCGGCGGTACTGCGGCGGGGACGGCGTGTAGGGCCGTTCAGGCCAGGCTGGTCAACGGACATCGACGTTCTCCGGATAGGTGTTCATGAAATGTTCCACCCGCCTTTCCATCGGGATGCGGGGCGTGCGGCCCCGGCGAAGATCGAGCACGAAGCGCGGGTCCTGCGTTGCGAGGCGTCCGAATTTGGTGGCGGGCATGCCGGTTCGGCGGAGGAATTTCTCGATCTTGCGGATCAGCATGAGGCAGGTCTCCTCGGCAGGGGCGAATCGTCAGTTGGAGTCCTCGCGCGCGAAATCCTACTTGTCTAGGAAAAATCCTATGTGTAAGATGAATTTCTTAACGACCGCAGGAATTGACCGATGAACGCCCCGGAACGCCTTGCCTTGCTGGCCCGCGAACGCGGCGCAAGCCTCGCCGCTCTCTCGCGCCTGATCGGTCGCAACCCCGCCTATCTCCAGCAGTTTGTGACCCGAGGCAGCCCGAAGAAGCTGGAGGAAGGCGATCGTCGCCTGCTCGCAGAATTCCTCGGCGTCGTGGAAAGCGAACTCGGCGGACGCGAGGAAAATTCCCATGATTCGGCGGGGATGAAGCGCGGCGAGTGGGTCGAGGTTCCGCGCCTCCCGCTCGATGCCAGCGCCGGGCCCGGGGCATGGGCGGCGGACGAACGGCCTTTCGACACCTTCCGCTTCTCCTCCCGCTGGCTGCGCGAACAGGGCTTCGATCCCGGGCTGCTGTCGGCCATCGCGGTCGCCGGCGACAGCATGGAACCGCTGCTGCGCGACGGCGACGAAATTCTCGTCGACCTTACCCCGCGCCCGCTGCGCGACGGGGTTTATGTCGTCCGCCTGGGCGAGGTGCTGCAGGTCAAGCGGCTCCAGGCCGGCCCGCCGGGACGGATCACGCTGATCAGCGCCAATCCGGCCTATCCGCCGATGGAGGTCGCGCTCGAGGAGGTTGACGTGATCGGCCGTGTGGTCTGGAAGGGTGGACGGCTCTAGCCCCGCAGAAGATCGACAAGCGGAAGATCCGCGCGGACCGGCGGCGTTGGACGGGCTTCCGCCGGATTCATGTCCAGCCTATCTGTGTTATTGAGATAACACACCTGAGGCCCGATATGCATATGTTTGCCAAATACCTGCTTGCCGCCAGCCTGATGACCGCATCGGGCGCCTTGCGTGCGGAATTGCCGCCGCATGAAGCCACCGAGCTTACCGCGCACTCTTCCCAGGGTCATGAAATGGCCGGCGAGGTCCTGCTTCCCCCCGGCGAAGGGCCGGTACCGGTGGTGATGCTGATCAGCGGCACCGGGCGCCAGCAGCGCGATTTCGCGGTGATGGAGGGCCGCTACCACCCCCATCGCGATCTCGCCGAACGCCTGCTGGCCGAGGGAATCGGGGTGATCCGTTTCGACGAGCGCAATACCGGACGCTCCACCGGGGACCACCGCACCGCCCGTTCGCTCGATTTGCAGGAGGATGTCCGGCTGATCCTTGCCCGGGCTGCGCAGGAGGTGCGGGTCGACCGGAAACGGATATATCTCTTCGGCCACAGCGAAGGGGCAGTCTTCGCCATGCGCCTGGCCGCCAGCGAGCCGCTGGTGGCCGGTATCGCGATCGCTGGGGCGCCGTTCAAGTCGGGGCGCGCGATGATGCGTGATCAGGCCCGGATCGAGACGCCACGCGCGCCGGACATGAGCGATGCCGCATGGGAGGCGGCGGTGGCCGAGCATTATGCGGCGGAAATCGCCTTCCAGGAAACCCGTCCCTCGCTGGCCGATCTGCTCGATTTCGACGGTGCCGCCACCGCCGCGGCGGTGACGAAGCCCGTCCTGATCCTCGAAGGCGAGGAGGACTGGCAGGTTCGCCCGCCGCAGGGCCGCCAGCTGGCGCAGGCGATGCGCGACGCGGGCAATCGCGACGTCGCCTATTATGGCCTGCCGCATGTCGGCCACCTGCTCACCCGCAACCCGCCGGGGGTGAGCGACTACCACGCGCTGGCGGATCTGTCGCTCGCGCCGGAAGTGCTCGATGCGCTGGCCGGCTGGGTCCGCCGGGTCGCGCAGGAGGATGGTTGATCGGCCGGGGGCGGGGTGCACCGCGTCGCTTGCAATGGCGGGCAGCGCCCGGCAGAGACAGGTCATGTCCGACAAGCCGACCCCGCCGATGAAGGTGGCGATGATCCCGGTCACCGCCTTCCAGCAGAATTGCACGCTGATCTGGTGCACCAGGACCATGAAGGCCGCGCTATGCGATCCGGGCGGCGATCTCGAGGTCATCAAGGACCATGTTCGCCGGGCCGGAGTAACGCTGGAGAAGATCCTCATCACCCACGGCCATGCCGATCACTGCGGGCAAGCGGGCATGCTCGCCGAAGAACTCGGCCTGCCGATCGAGGGGCCGCAGGAGGCGGACCGCTTCTGGATCGCCCGGCTCGAGGATGACGGCCCCCGATTCCAGATGCAGACGAAGGTTTTCGAACCGACCCGCTGGCTCGAGGATGGCGACAAGGTCGCCATTGGCGAGCTTGAACTCGATGTCATTCACTGTCCCGGCCATACCCCGGGCCATGTCGTATTCTTCCACGCGCCGAGCCGCTTCGCGATCGTCGGCGATGTGCTGTTCGAGGGCAGTATCGGGCGGACGGACTTTCCGATGGGCAACCACCAGGACTTGCTCGATTCGATCACGCTCAAGCTCTGGCCGCTGGGAGAAGACGTCACTTTCGTTCCCGGTCACGGCAATCCCAGTACCTTCGGGGCGGAGCGACGGCACAATGCCTATGTCGGCGATGCGGTAATGGCACGGCATGGCTGATCAGTACGGGAAAGGCCGGAAGGCTCGGCGGCAAATGGCCCACGCCCCCTTGCAAGCTCGCGAAAAACGGGTATAGGGCGCGCCTTCACCGCCGTTACCGGTTCTGACTTTTCCTCGCACTTGTGCTTGGTTGGGCCATCGCCTAGGGCGGCTACCGAAACAGTTTGAACGATTTGCAGGAACAGGTGCCACAATGGCTGTCCCTAAGAGAAAAGTATCGCCTTCCCGCCGGGGCATGCGCCGCGCCCATGATTCGCTGAAGGTCGAAGCCTTCCACGAATGCACCAATTGCGGCGAATTGAAGCGCCCGCATAACCTGTGCCCGCATTGCGGTCACTACAACGGGCGCGAAGTCGTCGCGGTCGGGCTCTAAGCCCGTCTATTCAGGGGTTTAACGCATGAGTTTGCCGCGTATCGCCGTCGATGCGATGGGCGGCGATGAAGGCGTGCGCGTGATGGTCGAAGGCGCGGCGCTCGCTCGCCGCCGCCATGACCGTTTCAAATTCCTGCTCGTGGGCGACGAGACGCGGATCAAGGCCGCGCTCGACACCCATCCCAACATGCGTGGGGCCTCCGAGATCCTCCATTGCGAGGATGTCGTCTCGGGCGACGAGAAGCCCACACAGGCGCTGCGCCGGGCCAAGACCACCTCGATGGGGCTGGCAATCAATGCCGTGAAGCGCGGCGATGCCGGGGCCGCGGTCAGCGCGGGCAATACCGGCGCGCTCATGGCCATGGCCAAGCTCGCCCTGCGCACCATGCCCGGGATCGACCGGCCGGCATTGGCTGCGCTGTTGCCGACGCTGGACGAGGATGACGTGGTCATGCTCGATCTCGGCGCCAATACCGAATGCGACGCCCGCAACCTGGTCCAGTTCGCCGTGATGGGCGCGGCCTATTCGCGGATCGTTACCGGGCGCGAGGCTCCGCGGGTGCGCCTGCTCAACATCGGTACCGAGGAACTCAAGGGCACCGACCAGTTGCAGGACGCTGCCTCCCGCCTGAAGGCGGCGACCGGGCTCGCGCTCAGCTTTGAAGGCTTCGTCGAAGCCGACAAGATCAATCGCGGCGATTGCGACGTAGTGGTGACCGACGGTTTTACCGGCAATGTTGCGCTCAAGTCGATCGAAGGCGCGGCGCGCTTCGTGACCGACCTGCTCAAGGATGCCTTCCGCAGTTCGCTGCGTTCCAAGTTCGGCTTCCTGATCAGCCGTCCGGCGACCGAACTGCTGCGCCACCATCTCGATCCCAACAATCATAACGGGGCCGTCTTTCTCGGCCTCAACGGCGTAGTGGTGAAGAGCCACGGCAGCGCCACCGCCGGCGGCGTCGCCAATGCGGTGGCCGTGACGGCACGCCTGCTGGAGGAAAGCTTGACGGAACGGATTACGGCCGATCTTGCCGCGTTGCAGGAGAACGGCAATCGCGGGGCGGGCAAATGATCCGCTCGCTCGTCAAGGGAACCGGCTCAGCACTGCCGAAGAAGATCGTCACCAATGACGATCTCGCCCAGCGCGTAGACACCAGCGACGAATGGATCCGCGAGCGCACCGGCATCCAGCAGCGCCACATCGCCGAGGAAGGCGAGACCACGTCGAGCCTCGCGATCGACGCTTCGCGCAGGGCGCTCGACGCTGCAGGCATGGCCGCCAGCGAGATCGACCTGATCGTGCTGGCGACGGCTACGCCCGACCAGACATTCCCCGCCACTGCAACCAAGGTCCAGGCTGCGCTAGGCTGCCGGCCGATCCCGGCCTTCGACCTCGCCGCGGTCTGTTCGGGCTTCGTCTACGCCGTGAGCGTGGCCGATGGCATGATCCGCTCGGGCCAGGCGAAGACCGCGCTGGTGATCGGAGCGGAAACCTTCAGTCGCATCCTTGACTGGGAAGACCGTGCGACCTGCGTCCTGTTCGGCGATGGCGCCGGCGCAATCGTGCTGCAAGGCGCCGAAGTGGCCGAAGACGGGCCGGGCATCCTCGCCTCGCGGCTCCATTCCGACGGCGAACATTGCGAAATGCTCTATGTCGACGGCGGTCCCTCGACCACCGGCACGGTGGGCAAGGTCCGCATGAAAGGCCGCGAGGTCTTCCGTCACGCCGTGGTCAACCTCGCCGAAGTGTTGCGCGAAGTGCTCGACGCGGCGGGCGTGGAAGCGGGCGAGATCGACTGGGTCGTGCCGCATCAGGCCAATGCCCGGATCCTCGACGCGACCGCCCGCAAGCTTGGCCTGCCGCCGGAAAAGGTCGTGGTGACGGTTGACCGGCATGCAAACACCTCGGCCGCCTCGGTTCCGCTGGCACTCGACCTCGCGGTGCGCGACGGCCGGATCAAGCCGGGCAACCTGGTCATGCTCGAGGCCATGGGCGGCGGCTTTACCTGGGGTGCCAGCCTGCTGCGCATGTAACGCGCGCGAAGTTTTCCCCCGCTGAACTTGCCAACGCCGACTATTTCGGTAGATTGCAGCATGTTGCCGCACTGCAGCATGCAGGTGCACAAGTGTTGGGGATCATGGCATGATGCGTTCTGTTGGGACACTTACCCGCGCCGACCTCGCCGAGGTCATCAATCACAAGATGGGATTGTCGCGGGCCGAATCCCTGTCGCTGGTTGAATCGATCCTCGATCACATGACCGACGCGCTCGAAAAGGGCGAGAACGTCAAGATTTCCGGCTTCGGCAGCTTCGTGCTGCGCGACAAGAAGGAGCGTGTCGGGCGCAATCCCAAGACCGGGGTCGAAGTGCCGATCACGCCGCGCCGCGTGCTGACCTTCCGCGCCAGCCAGCTGCTCAAGGAGCAAGTCGCCAATGGCTGACCCGCGCTTCCGGGATGGCAAGGCCGAGGACGCACTGCGGACCATCGGCGAAGTCTCGGAGGCGCTCGGGATCAAGACCCATGTGCTGCGCTATTGGGAACAGCAGTTCCCAATGTTGCGTCCGCTCAAGCGCAGCGGTGGACGCCGCTATTACCGTAGCGAGGACATCGCGCTGGTCGACACGATCGACCGACTGGTCAACCGCGAAGGCTATACGCTGAAAGGCGCGAAACAGGCGCTGCGCGGCGGGGCTGCGCGCGAGGAGATGCCAGCTCCGGCCAGCCTCCCTGTGGAAGCGATGCCGGCTGTCCTTCCCGAACTGCACGCGATCCGTGATCGGCTCGCGGCTGCGCTCGCCGCAGCCTGAGGCCGCCCCGCGCGGGCAGGACGGCCCTGCTGCAAGCTATCAGGCCTTGCTGCTGGCTACGAGATATTCGGCGATCTGGACCGCGTTGAGCGCGGCGCCCTTGCGCAGATTGTCGCCGACCACGAACAGGACGAGCCCGTTTTCCGATGTCGGGTCCTTGCGCACCCGGCCGACATAGACCGCATCCTGCCCGGTCGCTTCGAGCGGGTTGGGCACATCGCTCACCACGACGCCGGGAGCGGCGCCGAGCAATTCGAGCGCGCGCTCGGCATCGATCGGACGCTCGAAGGCGAGGTTGAGCGAAAGCGAATGGCCGGTGAAGACAGGCACACGCACGCAGGTTCCCGAAACCGCCAGCTCCGGTATGCCGAGGATCTTGCGGCTCTCGTCGCGCAGCTTGGTCTCTTCCTCGGTATAGCCGTCCTCGCCGAGGACATAGTTCAGCGGCACCACGTTATAGGCCATGGGCACTGCCCATTTGCGCACTTCGCCGAGATCCACCGCATCGCCCTGGAAGGCGAGCGAGCCGCAATCGGCGGCGCCGGCCTGGATCTGGTCGCGTAGGATCTCGACCCCTTCCATGCCGCCGCCCGAGACCGCCTGGTAGGTGCTGGCGATGATCGCCTTGAGACCGGCCTCGGTATGGAGCGGCTTGAGCACCGGCATGGCGGCCATGGTCGTGCAATTGGGGTTGGCGACAATGCCCTTGGGGACATGGGCCAGGGCATCGGGATTCACTTCGGCGACTACCAGCGGGCAGTCCGGGTCCGAACGCCAGGCCGAGCTGTTGTCGATCACCAGCGCGCCGGCCGCGGCGGCCCGCGGCGCCAGTTCCTTCGAGGTAGAGCCCCCGGCGGAGAAGAACACGATGTCCAGACCAGCAAAATCAGCACCGGCCGCATCCTCGATGGTGATTTGCCGGCCGCCGACGTCAACCACCTTCCCGGCCGAGCGGGCCGAGGCGAATAGCCGCAGCGAGGCGAAGGGAAATTCCCGTTCGAGCAGCAGGTCGCGCATCATGCTGCCGACAAGGCCGGTCGCGCCGACGATACCGACATTGGGCCGGCGGGGCATCTGGGTGGGATCGATCATTCATGCGTCTCCTGTCTGGGTGGAGGCGCGGGGAACTCGCTGGCCCCGCGCTTCCGCGGGGCTGGTGTCCGGATGCCTACTGCCTGTCAGACAGCGCAAGCCGAACCGCCCCGCTTGTGCGGATCGGTTTGATAATAATCGGCTTGATGGTCTGGTTCGGCATCGTGGCGCGGCGGTTAGCTGGTCGGGGCCGAACTGTAAACAGGAAAGCTGTCAGGCCGCTTCCGGCCCGAGTTCGGGGTCGAGGTCACGGGGTCGGGCAAGGTGAACCAGCCTGCCGCTGCCTTCGGCAAGCTGCGACCAGTCGTCAATGTCGAGTTCGAGCACGGCAAAGGCGGCGGTGGGAAATTTCTGCGCCACTTCACCGAAGAGCGCGTTTTCGGCCTCGGGCGCGACCAGTTCGAAAATCAGTTCCTGCAGGCCGGGGTTGTGGCCGACCAGCAACAGGCTGCCAGCATCGCGGTCCTGCCGGCGCAGGAGGTCGAGCAGCGTTTGTGCCGGGGCGAGATAGGCATCCTCCTGCCACACCACGGGGAAACCGAGCCCGCTGGCCTCGAGCGTGTCGACCACCCTCCGGGCGGTGCTGGCGATGATCCGGTTCCAGGCCACGCCATGGTCGAGGATGTGCCGCCCGATCAGCCGCGCGCCCTTGCGGCCGCGCTTGTTCAGTCCGCGGTCGAAATCGCGCAGGCTGACGTCGTTCCAGTCGGATTTTGCATGGCGCAGGATGCCGAGCAATTTCATGGGGGCGATTGTCTCTCGTCCATCGGGGCGTGGTCAGGACCGCTGGCCCCTGGCTCGGCGGGCAGTGAAACACCGCCTGCAACGCGTTGTAAAGCCTCCTCCAGTGTCAGGCGGATGACGGGGGTGCCCGTGGGGAAGGCGGTCAGCAGGCGCGAGGGAAAGGCCGAGGAGAGCACCACGAAATGACCATGGTCGTCACGGCTGCGGATCAGCCTTCCGAACGCCTGGGCCAGCCGCGCGCGGATTATCCTGTCGTCATAGGTACTTCCGCCATTGGCGGCACGGCGGGCGCGGTGGAGGATCGAGGGCTTGGGCCAGGGTACCTGTTCCATGACCACGCAGCGCAGCGAGTTCCCGGGAACATCCACACCATCGCGCAGGGCATCGGTGCCGAGCAGAGAGGCCCGGGCATCGTCGCGGAAGATATCCACGAGTGTTCCGGTGTCGATCGGGTCGACATGCTGGGCATAGAGCGGCAGCCCGTCGCGGGCGAGGCGATCGGCGATCCGTCCATGCACGGCGCGCAGGCGGCGGATCGCGGTGAAAAGGCCGAGCACGCCGCCACCGGCCGCCTCGATCAGCCTCGCATAGGCCCCGGCCAGCGCAGGGATGTCGCCCTTCTTCACGTCGGTGACGATCAGGACTTCGGCATTGCTGGCATAATCGAACGGGCTTTCCGCCGCCGAGAGACGCGGGGCGGTGTCGAGCCAGGGAGCGCCGCTGCGCGCGACGGCACTGTCCCAGTCATCCCCGTCGCGCAGCGTTGCGCTGGTGATCATCACCCCGTGCGCCGGTTCGAGCACGGTGCGGGCAAAGGGCTTCATGGGGTCGAGGTGGCGGCGATGGATCCCGACATCGAACTCGCGCGCATCGGAGCGGTCGACCGCCAGCCAGTCGACGAAATCGGGATCGGCCGGGCCGCCCATCCGGTCGAGCAGCGCCTCCCAGGCTGCGAGCAGGTCGACCCGCCAGGCCAGCGAATGCCGCGCGCCCTCGATCCGTGCCCGGCCCTGGCCGTCGAGCCAGTCGGGTGCATCCTCGAGGATCGTTTCGAGCCGACTGCCGAGCCGCATCAGCGGCATGCGGATGTCGGCGAGTGCGGCGGAGGCCTCCTGCGCACGCTGGACGAAGCTCCCTTCGAGCTGGGCCGCCTCGGTCTCGATTCCGTAGCCGGCTTCGGCGCCGCCGCTTTCGTCGCGCGCATAGGTGAGGCCGCGCACGGACGCGAGCAGGCTCTCGATCGGTCCCGAGGCGTCGTTGTCGGCCAGTCTCTGCAGCCAGCCCTGGCCGGGCAAGGCCTCGGCGGCATGGGCGGCTGCGGCAATCGCCTTGCCACCGGCTTCGTCATAGCTCGCGATATCGGCGAGTCGCGCTGCGAGACCCCGCCGACGGCCCTTGCCGCCGCGTTCCGGCCCGATCACCCAGCGGCGCAGTTCCACGGCCTCTCGCCCGGTCAGTTCGGCCGCAAAGGTCGAGTCCGCCGCATCGAACACGTGGTGCCCCTCGTCGAAGATGAGCCGCGTCGGAATCTGCGCATGGTCGCGCCCGCGTGCGGCGTTGATCATCACCAGCGCGTGGTTGGCGATGACCAGGTCGGCCTGCGCGCTGGCCCGCGCGGCGCGTTCGATGAAGCATTTGCGGTAATGCGGGCAGCCGGCATAGATGCATTCGCCGCGCTGGTCGGTGAGCGAGGCGATCGCGCGCTTGCGGAACAGCGTGCCGAGCCAGCCGGGCAGGTCGCCGCCGATCATGTCGCCATCGCGGCTGTAGGCGGCCCAGCGCGCGACCAGTTGTGCCAGCATCGCGGCGCGGCCGCCGAAGCCGCCCTGCAGTGCGTCCTCGAGATTGAGCAGGCAGAGGTAGTTCTCGCGCCCCTTGCGCACCACCACGGGCTGGCTGCCGTCGGCGCGCTGCGCGGGCCATGCCTTGCGGCTTTCGCTGCGCAACTGCCGCTGGAGGTTCTTGGTGAAGGTCGAGACCCAGACCGTCCCGCCCGATTTTTCCGCCCAGAGCGAAGCCGGCGCGAGATAGCCGAGCGTCTTGCCGATACCGGTTCCCGCCTGTGCCAGCAGCAGGTGCGGCTGGCGGTTGGCCTTGCGAGGGGCGAAGGCATGGGCCGCCTCGCTGGCATAAAGGCGTTGCCCTTCGCGCTGTTCCGCCCGGGCTCCGGTCAGCCGGACAAGGTTGCCGAGCACTTCCTCTTCGCCGAGCGCGACCTGGGCGGGCTGTGGTCTGTCGGGCGCCTCCTCCCATTCGGGCAGGCGCGCGAAGAGCCAGCGCTCGGCCCGTTCCGGCCGATGGACATGCGGTGCGAGGACATTGCCCCAGGGCCAGCGTAGCCGTGCGAGCGATTGCAGCGCGCTCCAGGCACCCTCGCGCTCGCTCCAGTCTGTGCCCTCGCAGGTGGCCAGAAGGCAGCCCGCCGCACGCTGGAGCAGTTCGGGCACGGCGTCGTCGCTGGCCGGCACGTCCAGTCCCAGCGCATGGGCAAGCCCCTTGGGGGTTGGCACGCAGAAGCGCGCCGGATGGACGAAGGCGAAGAGTTCGAGCAGGTCGAGCCCCGAGAGGTCGGGGTAACCCAAGCGGGTCGCGACCAGCGGGGCGTTGAGGATCAGCAGCGGCGTATCGGCCGCCGCCATGATCGCCTCGCCCTTGCCGACCCCGCGGGTATTCCCATTGGCGTCGCGCAGCCAGCTCCCGGCATGGCTGGCGTGAAGCGCGGGAAGGGGGAGGGCAGCCATGTCCCGGCTTAGTCCGGCGAGGGAAGCCGGGGCAAGCCGGGAACTCGGTTTGTCCGCCTATGCCGCGCTGGTCAGCGGCACGCGATCCCTGAAGGTATGGGTGACATGGGGGAAGGGGATTTCGATCCCTGCTGCCTTGAGTCCGTCGTTGATGGCGATGATGGCCTCGTGCTTCACGCCGAGATAATCGTTCGCGCGGGTATCGGTCCACCAGCGGACCAGGAAGTCGATCGAACTGGCGCCGAAATTGCTGGCATAGACTTCGACTCCCTTGCCCTTGTCGATCAGGGGAATTGCTTCCAGCGCGGCGCGAATGGCCTTCTCGCTGGCTACGAGATCCGAATCATAGGCCACCCCGACCACCAGCTCATTGCGGCGCAGGGTTTCGTCGGTGACGACCTTGACCGGGCTTTTGAAGATCATCGAATTGGGCACCATCACCAATTCGCCCGAGAATTCGCGAATATGGGTCTCGCGCAGGGTGATCTTCTCGACCTTGCCCAGAATGCCTTCGGATTCGACGATGTCGCCGATCTCCATCCGGTCGCGGAGCATGATCAGCACGCCGGCGAGGAAATTCTCGAAGATGTCCTGGAAGGCGAAGCCGATGGCGAGGGCCCCGATGCCCAGGCCGCCCACGAGGCTGGCCGGGGTCAGGCCCGGAATGAGGATGGTCGCCGCCAGCAGCAGGCCGGTGACCCAGATGCCGAGCCGGACCAGCGTCACCGTCAGCCGCTTGAGGTCCTCGCGCAGCGTGGTCTTGCGGGTCAGCCAGTTGGCGATGCCCACGGCTGAGCGGGCCAGTATCCAGGTCAGCAGGACGAGCGAGAGGGCGAGCACCAGATTGGGGATCAGGGCCACGGCCCCGCCGATGATCTCGTTTACCTGTGCGTTCAAGCGGTCGACATAGTCCAAGGTCTGCTTCTCCATCCATCGTCTCTAGGCCATGCACGCGGCGGGCCCCATGCGCCCGTTGTGACGCTTCGCCCTTGCGGAACCGCGCGCTTTCGGCAAAAGGCCCAGCCCATGTTTGACGAGACCCTCATCGAAGCCGCACGCGTATCCAAGGCCTGGCCGTTCCAGGAGGCCCAGCGGCTTGCCAAACGCTTCCCAGATGGCAAGCGCGACGCAGAAGGCAAGCTCGTTCCGGTAATTTTCGAGACTGGCTACGGTCCTTCGGGCCTGCCGCATATCGGTACCTTCCAGGAAGTCCTGCGCACCACGCTTGTCCGCCGCGCCTATGAAGTGCTTACCGGCGGCCATCCCACGCGCCTGATCGCCTTCAGCGACGACATGGACGGCCTGCGCAAGGTGCCCGACAATATTCCCAACCGGGAACTGATGACGGAAAACCTGCACAAGCCGCTCAGCCGGATTCCCGATCCCTTCGACAAGGGGCACGAGAGCTTCGCCCACCACAACAACCGCATGCTGCGCGAATTTCTCGACCGCTTCGGCTTCGACTACGAATTCGTCGCCGCGAGCGACCGTTACAATTCTGGCGAGTTCGACGAGGCGCTGAAGGGCGTGCTGCGCCATTACGACGCGATCATGGAGGTCATGCTTCCGACCCTGCGCGAGGAGCGGCGCAAGACCTATTCGCCGGTCCTGCCGATCAGCGCCAAAAGCGGTCACGTGCTGCAGGTGCCGATCGAAGTGGTCGATGCCGAAGCCGGGATCGTGCGTTTCGAGGACGAGGGCGAAACGGTCGAGCAATCCATCCTCGGCGGCCAGTCCAAGCTGCAATGGAAGGTCGACTGGGCGATGCGCTGGGTCGCACTCGGCGTCGATTACGAGATGTGCGGCAAGGATCTGACCGACAGCGTGACCCAGTCGGGCAAGATCGCCAGGATCCTCGGCGGGCGCAAGCCGGAGGGGATGATCTACGAGCTGTTCCTCGACGAGAATGGCGAGAAGATCTCCAAGTCCAAGGGCAATGGCCTGACGATCGAGGAATGGCTGACCTACGGGACCGAGGAAAGCCTCGGTTTCTACCTCTTCCGCGAGCCGAAGAGCGCCAAGCAACTCCACGTCGGGGTGATCCCCAAGGCGGTCGACGAGTACTGGCAGTTCCGTGCCAATATCCCGAACCAGGATGCTGACAAGCGGCTCGGCAACCCGGCCTGGCACCTGCTGCGAGCCAATGGCTATGCCGGCGGTGACGGGGATAGCTTGCCGGTCACCTATGGCCTGCTGCTCAACCTCGTTTCGGTGCTCGGCGCCGGGGCGAACCACGAGCAGGTGTGGAACTACCTGGGCAATTACATCCACGATCTCGATCCCGCGCACCACCCGAACCTCAATGCGCTGGTCGACAGCGCGCTCGCCTATAACCGCGATTTCGTTGCGCCGACGCTCGAGAAGCGGGCCCCTGCGGCAAACGAGGCGGCGGCGCTGGTGGCGCTCGACGCCTATCTTGCCGGGGTGTCCGAAGACACGCCGGCCGAAGACATGCAGACCATGGTCTATGAGATCGGCAAGGACGAGGCCTATGGCTTCGGCAACCTGCGCGACTGGTTCAAGGCGCTCTACGAGACCTTGCTCGGCAGTTCGCAGGGGCCGCGGATGGGCAGCTTCATCGCGCTTTACGGCGTCGCCAACAGCCGCAGGCTGATTGCCGAGGCACTGGCCAGGGCGGCCGAGTAACCGGTGTGAGTCCCCGCCTGCGCGGGGACTCACACGGGCCTCAGCCCCATTTCCGGCAACGATACCATTTGGTGATGATGTATTTGGTGCCCTTCACGACCGGGGTGCCGGCGTGGAGCGTCCAGCGGTTGGGCACGCCCTCGGGCGTGGCATTGTTCCACATCAGCAGCGCGCCGGGCTTGGGTTCGACGGACAGGCCGATGCCGGTAAAATCGGTCGTCCCGCCTTCCTCGACGTCGTTGAGGAAGACCATCGCGGTATAGCTGCGCTGGCCGCCGCGCTTCTGTTCCTTCGGCCAGTAATGGGCGGTCGGCGGGAACCAGTCGAAATGGCTGCGGAATTCCTGCCCGACCTCGTAGCGCTGGCCCTGGACCGTCTCGCCAAAGGCGGGATCGATGCCGAGCAGGTCGTCGATCCGTCGCTGGACCTTCCGGATGAAGGGATCCCAGGGATCGACATTGCCCGAATAAGAGGTGCGGTGGCGTGGCCCATAGACCTTGCCGTCGTCCATCTCGAAGGTCTTCGAGGGCTCGGCGACCGCATTGACGAGTTCGATCAGCTTGCGGCATTCGCGCTGGTCGAGAAAATCGCCCACCGCATAGATTTCCGCCTTCTCGGTCGGCAATTGGTAGACCGCCGGATTGGCGGCCAGGCGGCCGCGCACCTGGGCGCCGATCCGTGCGAGCGCAAAGCGGTCCGGGTGGTTGTCCAGCATCTCCTGCGGGATCGAAGTGCTTGTGCTCATGGCGGGAGCATTACCCAAGCATCTTGCCGCCGCAAGCCTGTGCGGGCTCATTGTCCGTGATCGGGGGAGGGAAGGCGAGGTGGCGGCGCATCCGGGGGCATTCATCTCGATTGGACAGGCCATCGCTGCTGCATGCGTCCCGCCCTGACACCAAGGACATCACCGGAGCGCGTGAAGACCCCCGCACCTTTGGGGTGCGGGGGCCGGTCCCGTCGGGCCACTCATCCGACGGGATTTCCGGTGACTGGAGGGGGGATCACCAGAAGAAGTCGTAGATCACGTCGACCACTTCGCCAGAGTAGGTGTCCACCAGCAGGACGTCGTCATAATAGCGGACCCAGCGATAGGGGCCGTAGACGGCCGGGAGGCGGTAGCGCCACGGGTCGTTGATCCAGTAGCGGCTGGAGAAGAACAGCGTGTCGAGGAAATAGCCGATTCCCAGCCGGCGATAGGACCAGCTCCGGTAGGGCGAATAGTAGACGCCGATGCGGTAGATGTTCCGGTTGTGACTGCGGTAGCGGTGCCAGTCGTAACGGTTGTTGTCGCGCCAGCGGCGGTCCCAGCGATTGTAGTCACGCCGGCCGTCGCGGTATCCGCTGCGATAGGAATCGCGGTGGTTGTTGCGGTAGAGTGTGCGGTCGTTCCGGTAATTGCGGTCGTTCCGCCAGCGGTCTCCGTCGCGTCGGTCGTTATCGCGATAACGATCATTGTCGCGCCGGTCGTTGTTGTCACGGTACCGGTTGTCGCCGCGCCGGTCACCGTCGCGATAGCGATCATTGCCAGGGCGGTTGCCGCTCGACCGCAGCCCACGGTTTCCGTCATTGCCGCTCTGGGCAACACGGCTGGGCGCCGGTTCGTGGCGCTGGACCTGCCGGGTTTCGCGTGAGGCCTCCCGCACCCTGGTGATCGGGGCGTCGTTGCCGCGCGTGTATTGGCGGCTTTCATTGCGCCGGCCCTCGTTGCGCGCATCATGGCGGCTGCCCTGAGGGGCGGCGGCTACAGTCCGGCGCGGAGGCTCGCTGCGCGTCTGGCGCGGCGTTTCCTGCCGGGATTGCGCCTGGCGAGGCGGGGCCTGGCGGGACTGCGACTGGCGTTGTTCCTGGCGCACGGCGCGATTGGCCCGGTCGGCCAGACTCTCTCCCCGCTGGGCGAAAGCTTCGGCAGGCAGGGCTGTCATGGCCATGGTGGCGGCAAGCGCGCCCCAGGCGCTGTTCTTCAAAAGACGGTCGAGCCTCATGCGGCATCTCCTCGCACAAAGCCGCTCGAGTGGGGGGCGGCGGTTACTTGTTGATACAAGTCCTATGCGAGTCGCCCTGTCGCGATGGTGAACCGCTCGGTCAGGATCCTGTTAATGTTTTATGCAAATACAATGAACAGAAAGGTGGGGTCCCGCGGCTATGCTGGCCTCCTTCGGCAGTGAAGACCGCGATCTACCGCCGCTCGAAATCCGCGCGCATTCGTAACGCTTCCGGATACTCGTCAATGGCGTCGACCAGTGCAGCTGGCGGGCCCTTACGCATCTGTTCGATCATGTCGCGGACAAGGTCCTCGTCGCCCTCGATCACGGCTTCGACGGTGCCTTCGGCGCGATTGCGAACCCAGCCGGCAAGGCCCAGTTGGCGGGCCTTGCCGACGGTCCAGTTGCGGTAGAACACGCCCTGGACGCGGCCGTGGACGATGAGGCGCAGGGCAATCCTGCGCCCGCTCACCGGGTCAGCTTCTTGTAGGCCAGCTTGGTCGGGCGGTCCGCGGCGTCGCCGAGGCGGCGGCGGCGGTCTTCCTCATAGGCCTGGAAGTTTCCTTCGAACCATTCGACATGGCTGTTCCCCTCGAAGGCGAGGATATGCGTTGCCAGCCGGTCGAGGAAGAAGCGGTCGTGCGAGATGACCACGGCGCAGCCGGCGAAATTCTCGATCGCGTCCTCGAGCGCGGCGAGCGTTTCGACGTCGAGGTCGTTGGTCGGTTCGTCGAGCAGGAGGACATTGCCGCCCTCCTTGAGCATCTTGGCCATATGGACGCGGTTGCGTTCGCCACCCGAGAGCTTGCCGACGTTCTTCTGCTGGTCAGCGCCCTTGAAGTTGAACGCGCCGACATAGGCGCGGGTGCTCATGTCGTGGCCGTTGACCTTCATGTAGTCGAGCCCGTCGGAGATTTCCTCCCAGACGTTGTTCTTCGGGTTCAGGTGGTCGCGGCTCTGGTCGACATAGCCGAGATGCACCGTGCTGCCGATCTCGATCGTACCGTTGTCGGGCGTTTCCTTGCCGGTGATGATCTTGAAGAGGGTCGACTTGCCGGCGCCGTTGGGCCCGATCACGCCGACGATCCCGCCCGGCGGGAGCATGAAGGACAGGTCCTCGAACAGCAGCTTGTCGCCATAGGCCTTCGAGATGTTCTTCACCTCGATCACCTTGCCGCCGAGCCGTTCGGGCACCTGGATGACGATCTGCGCCTTGCCCGGCTTGCGCTCGGACTGTGCCTCCTGGAGCTGTTCGAACTTGCGGATACGGGCCTTGCTCTTGGTCTGGCGCGCGGCCGGCGTCTGCCGGATCCACTCGAGTTCCTCGCGGAGCGCCTTCGAGCGGCCGCTTTCCTCGCGCTCCTCCTGCGCCAGGCGCTTGGCTTTCTTCTCGAGATAGGTCGAGTAGTTGCCTTCGTAGGGGAAGTACTTCCCGCGATCGAGCTCGAGGATCCATTCGACCACATTGTCGAGGAAGTAGCGGTCGTGGGTGATCATTAACACCGCGCCGGCATAGTCCTTGAGATGGTTCTCGAGCCATTCGACGCTCTCGGCGTCGAGATGGTTGGTCGGTTCGTCGAGCAGCAGGATGCTGGGCTTCTGGATCAGCAGCCGTGTCAGCGCGACGCGACGCTTCTCGCCGCCGGAAAGATCGGTCACCGGCCAGTCGCCCGGCGGGCAGCGCAGCGCTTCCATCGCGATCTCGAGCTGGTTGTCGAGCGTCCAGCCGTCGACCGCGTCGATCTTGTCCTGAAGTTCGGCCATCTCGGCGCCCAGCGCGTCGAAGTCGGCGTCTTCCTCGGCCATTTCCATGCCGATCTGGTTGAACCGCTCGACCATGTCGGCGGTCTCGCGCGCACCGTCCTTGACATTTTCGAGCACGGTCTTGCTCGGATCGAGTTCGGGTTCCTGCTCGAGATAGCCCACGGTGATGTTCTCGCCCGGCCAGGCCTCACCCTGGAAGTCCTTGTCGATCCCGGCCATGATCTTGATCAGGGTCGACTTGCCGGCGCCGTTGGGGCCGACGATGCCGATCTTGGCGCCTTGGTAGAACTGCAGATTGATGTTGCTCAGCACCGGCTTCTGCGCGCCGGGGAAGGTCTTGGTCATGTCCTTCATGACATAGGCGTATTGGGCGGCCATGGTCGTCCTTGGAAATTTCGAGTGATGCCGGAGTTGCTGCGCAGATAGGGCGCAATGAGGGAGGGGGCAAGCATTCGCTGACGCCATTCATCAGCAGGTGGTGCGGCCGAACGGGGGCAGAATGCGCAGGCATGGTCAATTGAAGTCACCCAGCCAGAGGTCGCGGTCAGCCGACCCGCAGCCGCAAACGTGAATTTTTATCTTGTCATCATGGATGTAAGTAATCTCGATGGTATAGAAAATATTATATTTCAAAGTTATTTCGTAGGTGCCGGACCCATTTGCTCGATCCGGATGCCTGGCAAAAACCTTGGACATTAAGGAAAAATTAGCCGGATATACGTAGTTGATCAGGGCCATTCCCCCCAGCACGACGGATGCCGGCTTGCAGCACCCACATCACCCTTTCCGGGAGTCAGCGGACAAAGCGACGTTCCGCGCCGAACGGCGTGCAAGGCCTCGCATGCACTCGGCGACGGACGGGGCGGCGGCGCTGAACAAGGTACCCCTGCGCTTCGCGCTCATGGCGGCCGCAGTTACGGTCCTGTGTCTTGGCGTCTTCTATTTCGCGATCTTCCTGCATTCTGAAAGTCTCGGCCTGCCACTGCTCAGCGCAATGACGCTTGCGCTTGTCCTGCTGCCGGCCCTGCTGACCTTCATCCTCGCCAGCCGCCTGTCCAGGGGTATTTCGAACCTCCAGGCGAATGCGGAAGCGATCCTGGCTGGCGAAGTCGAACGCTCGCTTGAGCCGCAGCAGCAAATGGAACTGGGCGGACTGGCGGACAGCTTCCAGGCCATGGTCGGGCGGCTGAACAGCAATATCCTTCGCATGAACGTCCTGGCCTATACCGATGCGGTCACAGGCCTTTGCAACCGTTCGGTCGTCAGCCACGTCCTTCGGGTCATGTCGAAATCCTGGCCCGACGAGGGCTGGAACGGGCAGGTCTCGGTCTTCTTCTTCGATCTCGACGGGTTCAAGCGTGTGAACGACACGCTGGGTCACGAAGCGGGCGACGATCTCCTTCGCATGGTTGCGGACCGGGTGATCGAGCAGGGGCTCGGCACCGAGAGGGCGGGGCTTGCACAATGCACCACGCCCTTCGGGGAACTGTCCGACAATGTTCCGCGGCAACCGGTCTTTGTCCGCTTTGCCGGCGACGAATTCGTGCTGATCCTGCCGGGCGAGCAGAAGCAGGAAAATCTCGAATGCATCGCCGAGCGCATCCTTCAGGCGATCAACCGGCCGTTCACCGTCCGCGGTGACGAGTTGAAGATCAGCGCCAGTGTCGGGATTGCCCGCTGCCCGATGGATACTCATCGCCCGGCGCAGCTTCTCACCTATGCCGATCTCGCCATGTATGCGGCCAAGGATTCGGGAAAGAACCGCTACCGCTTCTTCGACGCCTCGCTGCGCCAGGTGGCGGAAGAGCGGATCATGATCGAATCCGATCTGCGGCGCGGGATCGACCGCGACGAACTGATCCTGCATTTCCAGCCCAAGCTCGACACGCGGTCGCTCAAGCTGGAAGGGGTCGAGGCGCTGATCCGCTGGATCCATCCGGACCAGGGCATGTTGCTGCCACATCGCTTCATCGGCGTCGCCGAACAGAGCGGGCTGATGCCCGAACTCGGCGCGCGGGTGCTGGACCTTGCCGCCAGGCAAGCGCGTCACTGGCTTGACCAGGGCCTGGTCATGCCGATTGCGGTCAATGTCTCGCCGGCACAGTTCGAGCGGCCCAATCTGGTCGAGGAAGTGATGGCGGCGCTCGCCCGGCACCGGGTCGATCCTTCGCTGCTCGAGATCGAGATTTCCGAAAGCATGGCAATGTCGGACTTCTCCGGCACCAGGCAGCGGATGGAGCAATTGCGCGAGGCCGGGGTCTCGCTCTCTATCGACGATTTCGGCACCGGCTATTCGAATCTCGCACGGCTGGTCCACCTGCCGTTCGACCAACTCAAGATCGACCGCGCGCTGGTGCGCGAGATCGGCAACAATCCGAAGTCCGAAGCGATCGTGGCGGCGGTGATCCACATGGCCCATGCGCTCGGCCATACCGTGGTGGCCGAGGGGATCGAGGAGCAGCGCCAGCACGATTTCCTCTATCACCTCGGCTGCGACCGGGTGCAGGGGCATCTGTTCGGCGGCGCGATGGCGCCCACCATGCTCGATCAATGGCGCACCAATGCCCCGACCATCGACGGACGGGTGATGCAGGAAGCGATCCGCGAGCGGCTGAATTCCGCCTAGACCACGCCCGGACCGCTACTGGGTGCCAAGGAAGGCAGCCGCCGCCGCGTCGATTTCGCGAACGGGATTGCCAGGGCCGGATTCGCGGCCGTCGATGAACTCGTTCAGCACGACGCGCTTGGCGAAGAGCCAGCGCCCATCGACCCGTTCGAGCTCGTCCTTGTAGATCCCGAAAGTTCCCATCTTGAAGCTGTCGCCGGGGCCGTCATTGGCCATTTCCATCCACAGCGAGGTGGTCCAGGCGCGATCGCCCTCGACACGGACGACCATCTGCAACAGCACGTGGCGCAATGCGGCCGGATTGCCGTCTTCGGTCGTGTAGAACTGGCCGATGCCGTCCTTGAACCGCTTGACCGCGGTGTAGATGTTTTCGCGCCCCTTGTAGGTGCCGCTGGCGAATTCGATCTCACCATCTTCGGTGAACGTGGCGACGTAGGATTCGAGGTCGCCGTAATCCATGGCGAAGAGATAGCGGGACATGAGATCCTCGATCTCCGCGCGGTCTGCGGCATAGCCCGCTCCATTGGCCTGTTCGGCCAGGACGGGGGAAGGCACGGCGGCCAGCATGAGCATGGCGGCAAGGGCGGATTTGCAGGCTAGTCGGACAGGCATCACGGATCTTCTCCCGGGGTTCTAGTTTTCCCAATCCTCGTTCGCACGGGCGATCAGGTAATGGTGGATGGCCTCGGCCTCGGCCTCGTCCAGCAGGTCGGCGAAGCTCGCCATGCCCTTGGCCGCGCGCGAACCGCGCAGGACGATGTCGAGGAATTCGCCATGGGTTTCGCGCGACATGTGGCGCAGGTCCTTGACCCCGCCGCGCGCGCCATTGCCATGGCAGATCGCGCAATTGACCCCGTAGAGGTCCTCGCCCTGCGCAACGGTGGCGGCATCGGCCGTAAGCGCGGGAGGCTGCTGGGGGGTGAGCTGGGCGAGACTGCGGGATTCCTCGGGCAGGGGCGGCAATTTGGCCGTCCCGCCGAGCTTGAACACCAGAAGCCGCGGCTTGCCGAGGAAGAGGCTGGTGAAGCTCGCTGCCTCGACATGGGCGAGACCTCCGCCCCAGCCGGCGTTCACGGCGACATATTGCTCGCCTCCGGCCATATAGGTCACCGGGGCGGCGATCGGCACGTTCTGGACCGGCAGCTCCCACAGTTTCTCGCCGGTTTCGGCATGATAGGCCGCGAAGCTGGTCTCGATATTGCCCTGGAACACCAGCTTGCCTGCGGTGGCGAGCACGCCCCCGCTGCCCTTCTTGTCGAACGGGACGCGCCAGACCTCGCGCTTGGCGACCGGGTCCCAGGCGGCAAGCCAGCCCTTGGAATGCCTGTCCGAATATTCGGCGATCTCGCGCCGCAGTTCCTCATGGCCGGCATAGGCGGTGCCGAGCGTGGATCCCTCGCCGGCGCGCCAGCCTTCCTGCTCGGCGAAGGCCATATAGGTTTCGGTGACGGGAATATAGGCGAGCCCGGTCTGCGGGCTGAAGGCCATCGGATTCCAGTTGTGCGCCCCCCCGGGGCCCGGGCTGACCATCACCGGGGTGGTCCCGTAGCGCGCCTCGGGGTTCTCGATCGGGCGGCCCGTCGCGAGATCGACGCCGCTGGCCCAGTTCATCGGCACGATCGCGTCGGCGCTCAGCAATTCGCCGCTCGCCCGGTCGAGCACGTAGAAGAAGCCGTTCTTGGGCGCCGACATCAGCACCTTGCGCTGTGTTCCTTCGATCGCGAGATCGGCCAGCACCATGTTGGGGGTGGCCGTATAATCCCATGTATCGCCGGGAGTGGTCTGGTAGTGCCAGCGGTATTCGCCTGTCTCCGCATCGAGCGCGATGATCGAGCAGAGGAAGAGATTGTCGCCTCCGCCGGGGCTGCGCAGCTGGTGGACCCAGGGCGAGCCGTTGCCGGTGCCGAGATAGACCAGCCCCAGTTCGGCGTCGTAGGCGAAACTGTCCCAGGCGGTGCCGCCGCCGCCAAGCGCCCACCATTCGCCCGACCAGGTTTCGGCGGCCATTTCCATCGCCGCGTTCTCGAAGCCTTCGGCCGGATTTCCCGGCACCGTGTACCAGCGCCACAGCATCGCGCCGCTCTCGGCGTCATAGGCCGAAACATAGCCGCGCACACCGCGTTCGGCCCCGGCATTGCCGATCAGAACCTTGCCGTCGAATACCCGCGGCGCGCCGGTGATCGTATAGGGCTTGGACCGGTCAACCGTCTGCTGCGACCACAGTTGCTTGCCGCTTTTCGCGTCGAGCGCAATCAGCCGCCCGTCGAGCGTGGCGAGGAGGATCTTGCCCTCCCAATAGCCAAGTCCGCGCGAAACCACGTCGCAGCAGGCATCGCGCCCGGTGCCGAGCGGGACTTCGGGATCAAAGCGCCAGAGTTCCTCGCCGGTCGCCGCGTCATAGGCGGTGGTGATGTTCCAGGGCTCGACATTGTAGAGCACGCCGTCGACCACGATCGGGGTGGCTTCCTGCCCGCGGTCGGTGGCGAGATCGACATACCAGGCCAGGCCCAGCTGTCCGACATTGTCGACGTTGATCTGGTCGAGCGGGCTGAAATGCTGTTCGTCCCAGGTCCTCCCGGTGCTGGCCCAGTCGGCGGGATCGACGGTTTCGCCCTGTGAACAGGCCACCAGCAGCAGGGCCATGCCGGCTGCCAGCAACCCGGTCAGGCGGCGCGCGCCTGGCGTGGTCATGCGGCTTCGGCCCCGATCGCTGCGGCACCGGCCCAGAAGCCATGCACCTGGCCGACGCATTTGAACGGCATCTTCACGCGGGCCACAGGCCCTTCGGCAATGGCCTTGGTGTCGAACAGGACCAGGTCAGAGCGCCCGTTTTCCTTCTGGCTGTTGCCGATCCCGATCAGATAGCCGTCGCCTTCCGGCGCATCCTGCTTGCGCGGGACGAAGCACATTTCGGACAGCGCATAATCGGCCAGGCTGGCCATTTCGGTTGTCTGCGTCGCATGGTCGATGATCGCCCAGCCGCTGCCGCCTGCGCCGAAACTCTGGAGATAGCCGTAGCGATAGGGAAGCGTGTGGAAACGGTCGTCCTGCCGCGCGAGCACGCCGGTGATGTGCGGATAGATCGTTTCGGCCTGGTAGCGGTCCTCGGTCCGGCTCGACAGGTCGACGGTGAAGCGGCGAATATAGCCGGTGCCCTTGACCGGATCGTAGGGCCCGCTGTTGGAGGGGAAGAAGGGGAACTGGTTCCCTTCGCCGCCGTCCATGTCGATCACCAGCTTCTCGCCCTCGTTCCAGCCGCCCATGACATGGGTGCAGAACAGGTCCGGCCCGCGGAACCACTTGAGGTCGCGTCCGTCGCCGCCGCGGCGCATCACGCCGAGATAGCAGGGAAAATTGGCATCATAGGAGAAGTGCACCCCGCCGGCGCGGATTCGCTCCATGTCGGAGACCATGTTGACGAGATAGAGCACGATATAGTCCTGGGTGACGCAGAAATCATGCATCATCCCGGCATAGGGGGCCTGGACCATCACGCTCCAGGTGATGTTGCCGGCGCGGTCGGCCGAAAAGACGTTGATGTCCTTGGACAGCAGACCCCTGGCCTCATAGCCGAAGCTGACCAGTTCGCCGGTGAAGGGGTCGATCTTGGGATGGGCGGTATGCGTCTCGCCCTGCAGCTTGCCGCCGAAAGTGTAATAGTCGTCGGTGGTTTCCAGCGTCAGCGGGTCCATCGCGACCGGCGGGCTGTCTTCCTTGAACACCAGCAGCTTGCCATGGTGAACGAACAACTGGGTGTTGGCGGTGCCGCGGCTGAGTCCGGCGACGCTGGGATCGTCGGTGAAAGGGTTGCGGTACATGCCGAAGAGCGAGCGGCGCGCCTCGCGCTGCGCCTTGAAGCGCTGTGTCTGCGCATAGCGCGTGCGGTAGTCGACATGCCCGTCCTTGATCCGGAACATGGAGACATGGCCTTCGCCGTCGAAGGGGATGTCGCCGGCGTGTTCGGGCGGCTTGGGATATTGGGGATCGGGACCGACCCGGTAGAAGGCGCCGTCGAGATCGGTGGGCAGATGGCCTTCGACCTCGCAGTCGAACAGGTCGATTTCGGCGCGGATATTGGTCCCCGCCGGCCCGCCGCCGAAGGCGCGCGGATCCTCGGGAAAGTCCACCTGCGGGGCAGCGGGTGTCGCCGCAAGCGCGCCGCCCGAGCCCAGTCCGGTGAATGCCGCCCCGGTGCCGAGCGCCGCGCCACCAAGGAAGGCCCGGCGCCCGAATCCCTGCGCCATGGCCGAATCATCGTGATCGGTTGCCATTGTGTCTGTCTCTCCCACTTCCCGAAACAGATTATACGGGCGCGCAAGATTGGCAACCGTAACGGATGATAGGATCGGGGAGGGCGGATGTGTGAAGGCAAAGAAGGCTGGTCGGGGAGACAGGATTCGAACCTGCGACCCTCTGCTCCCAAAGCAGATGCGCTACCGGGCTGCGCTACTCCCCGAACCAATTGCCTTCGCGCATTCCCGGCCCGGTGCCCGGTGGTGGGCCCGGCAGGATTCGAACCCGCGACCTAGCCGTTATGAGCGGCCAGCTCTAACCGCTGAGCTACAGGCCCCCAGGCAGCCGATGCCGGAATGCGCCGCGGCGGACTAGCTGTTGCAGCGGGGGAAGACAAGCGCGCTTGATTGCTACCGGTCATGCCGCGCACGGTGGCGGCTAGGCCGAGGCGCTGCCGTGCCGGCCATCGGCAAGGCCGAGCGGGAGGGCGAGCAGGATGCGCTCCTCGTCATGGCTGAGTTCGCCGCCCGCGGCGTGCGCCTCGGCGCGGGCCAGCCGGAGGGTGAATCCGGTGCCGAACATGCCGGCGGTGACCGTATGGGTGCCGGAATGCTCGCCGTGGAGGAACAGATCCTCGCGCTGTTCCAGCGCCGCCGGCAATTGCACCTCGAGCAGGGCCCGGTCGCCAGTACCGCGCAGGACCACTTCGAGGATTTCGCCGGCTGCGGCCGCACCCGCGACCGAGGCGAGGATGCGCCAGCACATTTGCTGGAGTTCGACCTCCGCCAGCGACACAGTCACAGGATTCGCGCTCCCGTGGAAACGGAAGCCGGCGCTGCGGTCGCGCAGCGCGCCTTGCAGCCGGGCGAGAATCTCGGCGGTGGAGGCCTGCAGGTCGCTGGTGCCTTCCTCCAGCGATAGCGCGCCCATTTCCAGCCTGGCCAGCCGATCGACCTCGTCGAAGCCGGCCTGAACCCGTGCGACGTCGACCCCGATTGCCGCTGCGAGGGCGCGGTATTCGTTGGGCGCGGGGCCGAACACCTGCTGTTGGATCACTTCGGCGAAGCCCTGGATTGCGTTCACCGGGGTGCGCAATTCGTGCAGCATGCTGCGTATGATCTCCGCTGTCTGGCTGGCGGGAGATCGAGCGTCCGGGGCGGGCGACTGCAGGAGCCGCAGGCGGCCGCGGTAGCCGAGGAAATCGCCGTCGGTCATGGCAAAGCGGGGCGTGGCATCGATCCGCCAGGAGCCGGTCACTCCCGGCGCACCGTCGATCACGACCGTTCCCGCGCGCAAGGGCTGGCGCAAGGTCATGGCCAGGCGCGACTGCGGGCAGGGTCGGGCCACCGCCGCCGGGCCTTCGGCGATCAGCAACAGGCCATGGACCATGGGCGCGAGGCCGGGCGTCGCCCAGTCGATCCGGCCGTCCTTGTCGGTGGTGAAGTCGAAGCTCGGCGGAGGGCGGTGAGCCAGGTCCTCCGCGAATTCGTCAAGCGGCAGCGGTGGAGCGAGGGGGCCCCGTTCTGCGCTCTGGCGCGCGCGCCGGAAGGCCTCGATCCGCCGCATGATCGCGCCGATCTCGCTGTCCTCGGGAATCGGGCCGGCGGTGTTTCCGGAATCGGCGGGGCGCGGGTCGGGCACCTTGTCCTGCGTGTCCGGTTCATTTTCCGCTGGCGTCGCGGCGTCCAGCATCGGTTTCACGGCATCGTCGGCATGACCCGGTTCGTCCCTCGCCGTGGGGGGCAGGACGAGATCGCGTACGCCGAGCCGCGCGAGCAGTCCCTTTGCGCCGCGTGGAAGGTCCTCGCGATGGCGCAGCAGGCCGCGGGCAGTGACAGGCAGGGCCGGGATCAGCTCGAGCCATTCCGCCTCGGACAGGCGCGCGCTGGCCATGGCGGCCTGGATCACCGCGGGTTCGTCGAGGGCGAGCCAGGCAAGCAGTCGCGGATTGCGCAGCCGCAGCACCGGTTCGCGGATCATGCCTGCGCGTTCGGCGACCGGGATTGCACCCGACAATTCGCCGAGCCGGTCGAGGGCGTGGCCGAGCAGGGCCTCGTCGGCATGGCCGGGAGCGCTTCCGACAAGGTCGAGCAATTGCCGGAATTGCGTGCGCGCCGCCCGCTCGCCGTCGGCGCCGGAGCGCAGAACTGTGGCAAGGCGGTCGTCGAAATGCATCCGGGCTCCTTGGGCGGCAACACGTGGTCCGCACAGGTGCGGTAGCTTTCCCTAAACCATGGTCTGCAAGGGAAAACCGGGATGATTGCAGCGTCGCAAAGCGGGACAATTGCTATTGCCAATAATTAAATTGCAGACGCGCCGCAGATTTGTTGTTATTTGTTTCGGATAGCGGGCGCTCATGAAGGATTTCGGCGGGGAGAGGCGCAAGGATAATGGCTAATCTCGACTCGATTGATCGGCGCCTGCTGGCGGAATTGCAGGCCGAAGGTCGTGTAACCAATGTGGAATTGGCCCAGCGGGTCGGGCTGACGGCACCGCCGTGCCTGCGCCGCGTGCGCGCACTGGAAGAGGCCGGGGTGATTCGCGGCTACCATGCCGATCTCGATCCCTCGAAGCTCGGATTCTCGATCACGGTCTTTGCCATGGTCAGCCTCAAGAGCCAGGCCGAGGAAGACCTCAAGGCCTTCGAGGAGCACATGAAGACGCTGCCCGAAGTGCGCGAGTGCCACATGCTCAACGGCGAGATCGACTTCATCCTCAAGATCGTCAGCAAGGACCTGCAGAGCTTCCAGGAATTCCTGACCAGCAAGCTGACCCCGGCACCGAATGTGGCGAGCGTGAAGACTTCACTGACGATCCGCACTGCCAAGCACATGCCGGGCGTTCCGCTGGAGTGACGGCCGGCGGCTTCAGTCCGTCTCCCGCTCCGCCAGCCACTCTTCCAGCCATTTGATCGAGTAATTGCCGTCGAGCACGTCGCTCTGGCGCAGCAGTTCCTCGTGCAGCGGGATGCTGGTCCTGACCCCTTCGACGACCATTTCCTCGAGCGCGCGCTTGAGCCGCATGATGCAGCCCTCGCGGGTGCGGCCGTAGACGATCAGCTTGGCGATCATCGAATCGTAATAGGGCGGGATTCGATAGCCGGCGTAGAGCCCGCTATCGACGCGCACATGCATGCCACCGGAGGCGTGATAGGCCGTCACCAGCCCCGGCGAGGGGGCGAAGGTGAAGGGATCCTCGGCATTGATGCGGCATTCGATCGCATGGCCCTTGAACTCGAGTTCGTCCTGTTTGACCGAAAGCGCCTTGCCGTCTGCGATGCGGATCTGCTCGCGGACGAGGTCGAGGCCGGTGATCGCCTCGGTTACCGGGTGTTCGACCTGCAGGCGGGTGTTCATTTCGATGAAGTAGAACTCGCCGTCTTCCCACAGGAACTCGATCGTACCCGCGCCGCGATAGCCCATTTCGGCCATGGCGTCGGCGCAGACCTTGCCCATGCGCGCGCGTTCCTCCGGCGTGATGACCGGGGAGGGTGCTTCCTCGAGCACCTTCTGGTGGCGGCGCTGGAGCGAGCAGTCACGCTCGCCCAGGTGGATCGCCTCGCCATTGCCGTCGCCGAAGACCTGGAATTCGATATGGCGCGGATTGCCGAGATATTTCTCGATATAGACCGTGTCGTCGCCGAAGGCCGCCTTGGCCTCATTGCCGGCCTGCTTCATCAGCGTTTCGAGCTTGTCGGGGCTGTCGCAGACCTTCATCCCGCGCCCGCCGCCGCCGCTGGCGGCCTTGATGATCACCGGATAGCCGATCTCCTCGGCGATCTTCGCCGCTTCCTTCGGGTCGCTGACAGCGCCATCGCTGCCCGGGACCAGCGGCAGGCCGAGTTCGCCGGCGGTCTTCTTGGCCATGACCTTGTCGCCCATGGTGACGATGTGTTCGGGCTTGGGCCCGATCCACTTGATCCCGTGGGCTTCGACGATCTCGGCGAATTTCGCGTTCTCGGACAGGAAGCCGTAACCGGGGTGGATCGCGTCCGCCCCGCTGATTTCCGCTGCCGAGATGATCGCCGCGACATTGAGGTAGGAATCGGTTGCCGCGGGCGGGCCGATGCAGATCGCATGGTCGGCCAGCCGGACGTGCATGGCGTCGGCGTCAGCAGTCGAATGGACGGCGACCGTCTCGATCCCCATCTCGCGCGCGGCGCGGTGGATCCGCAGGGCGATCTCGCCGCGATTGGCGATCAGAATGCGCGAAATCGCCATGGCTCAGCCGACGACGATCAGCGGCTGGTCGAATTCGACCGGCTGGGAATTGTCGACCAGAATGGCCTTGACCGTGCCGTCGGCCGGGGCGGTGATCGGGTTCATCACCTTCATCGCCTCGACGATCAGCAGCGTGTCGCCCTTCTTCACGCTGTCGCCGACCGAAACGAAGTTCGGCGCGCCCGGCTCGGCGGCGAGATAGACGGTGCCGACCATCGGCGACTTGACCGCATTGGCATGGTCTTCCGTGGCCGCCGGAGCAGCGGCAGCCGGAGCGGCGGGAGTCGCAGCGGCAGCAGGTGCGGCGACGAGGGTCGGAGCGGCAGCCGCGACAGGCGCGCCGCCGCGAGCGACGCGAATCTTGCGGTCGCTGTCTTCCACCTCGATTTCGGTCAGGCCGGTTTCGGCCAGCAATTCAGCCAGTTCGCGAACCAGCGCGGTATCGACATTCATGCCGGACTTATTGCCGGCGGTGCCCTTGGTTACGGACATGCATTTCCTCTTGGAATGACCCTGATTTGGCGGCCGCTATGCGCAGATGCGGCAATTCTGGCAAGGGCAGGTGGCCAAAAAAGGGCAAGGGCGCCAGTTTCCTTCCGTGCCTGCGGGCCTAGATCCTGCCGGCGGCTTCCAGTGCCATTTCATAGCCATAGGCCCCGAAACCGGCGATCGAGCCGAGCGCGGCCATGCCGACAAAGCTCTTGTGGCGATAGGCCTCGCGGGCGTGGGGATTGGAGATATGGACTTCGATCACCGGGGTCTTGATCGAACGGATCGCGTCGTAGAGCGCGAGGCTGGTATGCGTGAGGGCCCCGGCATTGAGCACGATCGCCCTGGCGCCTTCGGCCTGCGCCTCGTGCATCCAGTCGATCAGATGGCCCTCGTGGTTCGACTGGCGCACCTCCACCTCGAGGCCAAGTTCCTGCGCCTTGTCCTCCAGCCGCCCGGCGATGTCGTCCAGCGTGTCCGAACCGTAGATTTCCGGTTCGCGCAGGCCCAGCAGGTTGAGGTTGGGCCCGTTGAGGACATAGACGGTATTGGCGGACATCGAGAAACCCCTTTGGCGTTTGCGGCGCAGCCATAGCGCCAAGGACGCAGGGAGGCAAAGCGCGAGATCGCTCCCTTCGGGCTGCCAGGGTGGCGCGGGTGCCAATGGCTTGCCGGCGCTACTTCTCCGCGCCCCTGACCTTGCCCCACTGGCGGGCAGCGGTGTAGCCGAGATAGCCGGTGCCGAAGAGCGCGTAGAGCGGTTCGGGCAGGCCGGCGAGATAGGCGTTCATGCCTTGTGCGATGGCGTTCGCCCGTTCGGGCGCGAAGGCCGAGAGCACGCCCATCGGGATTGCGCAGAGCAGCATGGCATACATGACATAGAGGAAGCTTGGCCGGGCGCGGCTGGTCCAGGGGTCGGCGCTCCGGGCTTCGGCGACGATGGCCGAGAGCTGGGCTTCGAGCACCTGCAACTCCTGCTGTCCCTCGAGTCGGATCAGCTCGAGCTTGGCGCGCTCGCGGGCCTCCTTGTCGGGAATGATCTTGTCGATGATGGCGGCGATCGGTCCGATGAGCGATTGGAGAATGGCCATGCTTGCGGCTCCACTGGTTGCGAGTCGCGGAAACATATAACCATATAGGTTCGTGTAGGAAAATGATTCTTGCGCAAAGGGAATTGGCGCACGGTGAAGGCGTGCTACAAGCCGGGCAAGGGAGAGAACCGAGATGACAGTCAATTTGGGCCTGTTGGGCCGTATCTGCGCGCTTGCCGCGCTCTCGTGCGCCGGGATGGCGCAGGCGCATCATTCCTTCGCCGCCTTCTTCGATCCGCAGAAGGAAGTCACCATCGAAGGGGTGGTAACCGAATTCCGCTTCACCAATCCTCACGGTACCATCGCGCTCGACGTGAGCGGGGTCGACGGCAAGGTCCAGCACTGGAGGGCGGAAACCAACGCTCCGGTCGTGCTGATGCGGCGCGGCTGGAAGCGCGACATCATCAAGCCGGGTGACCGCCTGACGATCAAGGGCTGGCCCTCGCGCGACGGCAAGCCCTATATCCGCCTCCAGAGCGCGACCGATGGGACGGGCAAGCTGATCGGCACCGCGCCTTTCGACCAGGCGGCGCAGAGCTGATGCGGCGGGTTCTGCTTATTGCTGCCGCGCTGGGCGCCAGTACGCCCGCGCTTGCCGAAACGCCTGATTTCGAGGGCTTCTGGAATCTGGATTTCGGCGCCGGCGAGCCGCCCGCGGACATGGTGGCCGCCCTGCCGGGGAACACCGTCATCATCGAGGATACCGGCGTGGTCGAATTCCCGCAGGGCGAATTCGGCGGTCTCGCGCTCAAGCCCGAGGCCCTGACCAGGGCGCAGGCGTGGAGCCCGACCGACGAGATGAAGCTGACGCGGGTGTGCGAGGCGCCTTCGGTGGTTTACTCGATCCAGGGGCCGTTCCCCTTCGAAGTGCACCAGACCGAGGAGCTGATCGTCTTCCAGTACGAATATTTCGACCGGGTGAGACTGATCCACATGGACGGACGGGAGCATCCGCCCGCCGATGCACCGCATTCGAAGATGGGCCATTCGGTTGGCCGGTGGGAAGGCGAGGAACTGGTGATCGACACCACCCATATCGCGCCTTCGACCATCACCAACAACGGGCTCGATCATTCGGACGCGATCCACATGGTCGAACGTTACCGCCTGACCGAGGACGGGCAGGGGCTCGAGGCGATGCAGTGGTTCGAGGATCCTCAGATGCTGGACAACAATGGCGCGCGCTACATCAAATGGCACAAGCGCGAGGGCCAGTATGTCTATCCCTATGACTGCGATCCGAGCATCGCGCTCGAATATCAGCAGCTGGAAGCATTCGAAGGGGAATGAACTCCACTGGTCGGGACGATAGGATTCGAACCTACGACCCCCACACCCCCAGTGTGATGCGCTACCAGACTGCGCTACGTCCCGACAGTGGAGGCGCGCCCTATAGGGTGGGCGTTTCGCGATGGCAAGCGCCTCTGGCGCATGTGGGGGCGAAAGCGCGATTGTTCATCGCCACGCCGGGCCGCGTTGCCAGCCATTTCCTTTGCTGCTAGTCGCGCTGGCCATTGCAAGGCGCGGCGGCCATTCCCACCTGCTGCGCCTTGTTGCATGATGTCCAGAACCCTGAAGGGGCCAATTGATGCTTGAGATTCTTGCCGCCGGTACCGGCGCCGCCGCCGCACCGCCGGGCTGGGTGCAATTCCTCCCGATCATCGGCATGGTGGCGATTTTCTGGTTCCTGATCATCCGTCCGCAGATGAAGCGGCAGAAGGAGCACCAGGCCAAAATCAGCGCCGTCAAGAAGGGCGACCAGGTGGTCACCGCGGGCGGGATCATCGGCAAGGTCACCCGTGTCGACGACGATTACGCCGATCTGGAGATCGCCCAGGGCGTGAAGGTCAAGGTCGTCAAGAGCACGATCGGCGACATCGTCCCGCCGGGTGGCAGCGCCGCCAACGACTGAACCACAGCAAGGGGCCGCTAGGCGTACAATGCTCGAATTTCCTACCTGGAAGCGGATCTGGCTGTGGCTGCTGACACTCGGCCTGGCCGCGGCCGCCCTGCCAACTATCGCTTCGCTCGGCAATGTTCGCTGGCCTGACGTGCTGCCGGACCCGACCGTCAATCTCGGTCTCGACCTCGCCGGCGGGAGCCACATCCTGCTCGAGGCGAACCGCGAACAGGTCGGCCAGCAGCGGCTGGAGAACATGGAGGAGGACGTCCGCAACGCGCTGCGTAATGCGGAACCGCGGATTCGCATCGGCGACGTCTCGACCCGCGGCGGACGGCTGTCCTTCATGCTCGACGATCCGGCCCAGCTCGACGCCGCGCGCGAGGAACTGCTGCCGCTGATCAACGGTTCGGGCACGATCCGCGAGTGGAATCTCGAAGTCCTCGACGGCAACCGTTTCGTGCTGACCCAGACCGACAGCGGCCTCGAACAGGCCGTGTCGATGGCGATGGATACGGCGATCGAAGTGGTCCGCCGCCGCATCGATGCGCTCGGCACGCGCGAGCCGACCATCATCCGCGAAGGCGATACCCGCATCGTGGTGCAGGTGCCCGGCTTCGACGATCCGCAGGCGCTCAAGGACCTGCTCGGCCAGACCGCCAAGCTCGAATTCAAGCTGGTCGACCGCAACGCGCTTCAGAGCGACATCGAACAGGGCATCGCCCCGCCGGGCAGCGAGATCCTGCCTTATGCGCCGGGTTCGGCCTTCGAAGGCAGCACGGTCGCGGTGCGCCGCCTCGGCGGGATTCGCGGCGACAACCTGACCAATGCCCAGCAGACATTCGACCAGCAGACCAACGAGCCGGTCGTCTCGATCACCTTCGACCAGCAGGGCGGCGCGCGCTTCGCCCAGCTGACGCAGGAGAACGTAGGCTATCCCTTCGCCATCATCCTCGACGGCGAAGTGCTCTCGACCCCCAACATCAACGAACCGATCCTCGGCGGCGGGGCGCAGATCACCGGCGGCTTCACGGTCGAAAGCGCCAACCAGCTGGCGATCTCGCTGCGCTCGGGCGCGCTGCCGGTCGACCTCACGGTGATCCAGCAGGGCACGGTCGGGCCCGAACTCGGTGCCGACTCGATCCAGAAGGGCCTGCTGGCCATGGCCATCGGCGCGCTGGCGGTGCTGGTGCTGATGCTGGTCACCTATGGCCGCTTCGGACTCTACGCCAATCTCGCGCTGGTCTTCAACGTGCTGATGATCCTCGGCGTGATGGCAATCTTCAACACCACGCTGACCCTGCCGGGCATTGCCGGCTTCGTGCTGACGATCGGCGCCGCGGTCGACGCCAACGTGCTGATCAACGAACGCATCCGCGAGGAACGCAAGCGCGGGCGGCGCGTGGTGGCGGCGGTCGAGAACGGCTATCGCGAGGCCAGCCGCGCGATCTTCGATGCCAATATCACCAACGTCATCGCGGCGGTGCTGCTGTTCCTGTTCGGCTCCGGCCCGGTCCGCGGCTTCGCCGTGGTGCTGATGATCGGGATCGTCACCTCGGTCTTCACCGCGGTGACCATGACCCGCCTGTGGGTCGCCGGCTGGCTGCGCAAGGCGCGGCCGCAGGACCTCAACCTGTAAGGAGGCGGACGAATGAAACTGCTCAAGCTCGTCCCCGACGACACCAACATCAAGTTCCTCAAGTGGCGGATCCCGTTCTACGTGGTCAGCACGCTGCTGATCATTGCCAGCTGGGGCCTGGTGTTCACCAATGGCCTCAATCTCGGCGTTGATTTCGTCGGCGGTCAGCAGATCCAGGTGACATTCACCGAGAGTGAGCAGGCTCCGATCGCGGAATTGCGCGAGGAAGTCGCCAGCCTGGGCTATGGCGAACCGGTGATCCAGCGCTTCGGGGCCGATAACGGCGTTTCGATCCGCTTCCGTCTTCCGCCCGAAGTGGAGGAAGACGCGGCCGCCGCCGACGCCATGACCAGCCGCGTGACCGGCGCGATCACCGACAATTTCGCCGATGCGCGGATCGACGACCTCTCGGCCGTCTCGGGCAAGGTCTCGGGCGAATTGTTCGAAACCGCCATGTTCGCGCTCGCCATCGCCATGATCGCGATCGCCATCTACATCTGGGTCCGCTTCGAATGGCAGTTCGGGGTCGGTGCGCTCTACGCGCTGGTCCATGACGTCTCGCTGACGCTGGGCATGTTCGCCCTGTTCCAGCTCGAATTCGACCTCAAGATCATCGCTGCGATCCTGACCATCATCGGCTTCTCGCTCAACGACACGATCGTGGTCTACGACCGCATTCGCGAGAATTTGAAGAAGTACCGCAAGATGCCGATCGTCGAACTGCTCGACCTCTCGGTCAACGAGACGCTGGCGCGCACGGTGATGACCACGCTGACGCTGCTGGTGGTGCTGGTCGCGCTGCTGCTGCTCGGACCGGACAGCCTGTTCGGCTTCACCGCGGCGATCACCCTCGGCATCTTCGTCGGGACTTACAGCTCGATCTACATGGCTGCCCCGATCCTGGTCTGGCTGGGGGTCGATTCGCACAGCTTCGTGCCGGACGAATCCTCGGCAGACAAGCAGGACCGCGTCGCCCGGGGCGAAGCCTGAGCCAGGGCCCAGCCGAGGGAGGCGATGCCTCCCTCGGGCTTGTGCCTAGAGCTTGCGGACGAGCATTTCCGCGATCGCCAGCCAGGCCGGCTTGTCGACCACAATCTGGCGCTGGCCAGCGCCGGGCGGAAGCAGGCCGACCATGGTTCCCTGGCGATCGATCAGCCTCCCGAAGGCGAAGCGCCCGCCGGGGCGCGGAGCCAGCACGTCGCGGTTGATCATTTTTGGCGCATCCTCGGGCGCAAGCTGACGCAGCCAGAGCTGGTCGCCGGCACGGTATTCGCCCGCGCTGGTCTCGATCGCGAGACAGACCAGCGGTGCGCCGCTTTCGAGATCGGTCGGCAGGATCGCATCGCGCGGCGCTGCCAGCGCTTCCGCGCCGCTGGCGGTGAGCGTGGCGACAACCTGCGGAATGGCCACGTCCTCGCCGCGCACCAGCATATCGGGCTCGACCTCCAGCGCGGCGGCGATCCGGTTCATCCACACGAGCGAGAGATTGCGCATCCCGGTTTCGAGCCGGCCGATCGTCTGCGCGGTGGTCGGCGGCACGCAACGCGCGGCAACCTCGGCCAGCGTCATCCCCTTTTCCTTGCGAATGTCGCGAATGCGGTTGATCATGCTACGCCTCGTTTAACCAAAATGGTGCTTTTCACTTTCCTACAATAACCCTTCCTTGGCAAGCCTCAATTCGAATCGCCAACCGAGGAGATGCCGATGAAGCCCGAACTTGCCGAACGCGAATTGACACCGGAAGGCCCGCGCCGCACTGGCGCTCCCGTTCGGCGGCGTCGAAGCGTGACCGTCAACCTCGCCGAATCCCCGCTGGCATGGTTGTTCGCCCGCGGCCATCTCGAGGCCCGTCTCTTCGATGCGGGGGAGCGTCTGCGAGCCGATTACGAGCGCGCACGGCTCGGACCGAGAGTGGCGATGCACTGGCCACCGGTACGGGTGGACGGGCAGGGGCGCAGCGGCCTTGCCCCGACCGAACGGCAGATCGCCGCCAGGCAGCGGTTCCATGGGGCGATGAAGGAGGCAGGAAAAGGCCTGGAGGACATCCTCTGGCGGGTCGTCTGTGCCGGGGATTCGCTGACCGCGGCCGAAAGGGAACTCGACTGGCCTGCGCGCAGCGGCAAGCTGGTCCTCCGGCTGGCGCTCGACCGGGTCGCCGATTTCTACCGTATCACCTGACTTGCTCTGCCGGCGTTGGCCGGGAATGCTCGGCCTTCGGTCGAATTCAGGTGCTGGCGATTTGTGCCACGATCCCGCACGTGCCAGTCTCCCCCGATTGGCAGGCAAGGGGGACTCACCATGGATCGCAGGCATTTTCTCTCGGGCACCGGCGCGGCCGCGCTGGCCATTGGTTTCGAACCGGGATTGGCGCTGGCACAGACCGTCGGCGACGCGGAAATCCGGGCCCTGATCGAACGCATTTTCCAGGGCGACATGCTGCTCAGCCCGATGACCATGACCTCGCTCGGGATCGACGCGGGGACCATGGCCTTCGCCCGCTCGCGGCTCGATTCCTATGGCGAGGCCGGCGAACTGGCCGAGGAGCGCCACAATCGCGAGAAGCTGGAGCAGATTCGCGCCATCGATCCCGCCGGCCTTTCGGAGATCTGGCAGGTCCGCCGCGCTGTGGTGGAGGACATGCTGGAACAAAGGCTCGTGTCCGAACCCTTCGGGATTGCCCATGTCGGCGCCCCCTATCGCATCAGCCAGCAGGACGGGGCCTATTTCTCCATCCCCGATTTCCTCGATTCGACCCATCCGGTCGAAAGCGTCGAGGATGCCGAGGCCTATCTCGAACGGCTCGATCGCTTTGCCTATGCGCTGGACGACGAAAGCGAGATGCAGCGGCGGGATGCCGCACGCGGCTATTGCGCGCCCGCCTGGGCGCTCGACCTTGCGATGAACCAGATGCAGGCGTTGATCGATCCGGGAGCGGACGGCACCGGCATGGTCCGCTCCCTGGCTGACAGGGCACGCGAAAAGGGGATCCCCGGCGATTGGGAAGCACGGGCGAGCGCTATCGTCGAGCAGAAGGTTTTCCCGGCACTAGCCCGCCAACGCGAACTTGCTGCCCGCCTTAAACGCCGTACGCGAACGGGCGACGGCGTCTGGCGGGTCCCGCGCGGCGAGGAAATCTACGGCAAGGCGCTGCGCTATTTCACGACCACCGAACTCAGCGCCGAGGAGATTCATCGCACCGGGCTCGAACAGGTGGCCGAGATCAGCGCCGAACTCGACACGATTCTGCGCGGTGCCGGTCTGACGCAGGGCAGCGTGGGGGAACGCCTGCTCGAACTGAACAGCCGGCCCGACCAGCTCTTTCCCAATACCGACGAAGGCCGCGCCGAACTGATCGCCTCGATCAACACGGGCATGGAGGCGATGGATGCGAAACTGGCCCAGGCCTTTGCCACCGTGCCGAGGGCCCCGCTCGAGGTGCGCCGCGTGCCGCCGGAGATCCAGGATGGCGCTTCGAACGGCTATTACAATATTGCCGCGCTCGATGGTTCGCGACCGGCGATCTACTGGATCAATCTCAAGGATACCGGCGACTGGCCGAAATACACCTTGCCCTCGCTGACCTATCACGAGGGCGAGCCGGGCCATCACCTGCATCTGAGCCTGTTGCAGCAGGACGAGGACCTGCCGGTCCTGCTCAAGAATTACTGGCTCTCCGCCTATGGCGAGGGCTGGGCGCTCTATGCCGAGCAGGTGGCCGAGGAACTGGGGGGCTATTCGGGCCTCGAGAAGGCGGGGGCGCTGCAGAGCTGGCTGTTCCGCGCGGCGCGTCTGGTGGTCGATACCGGGCTCCATGCCAAGCGCTGGAGCGTCGAGCGGGCAACGCAGTATTTCGTCGATACGGTTGCCTTCCCGCATGCGCGCTCGCTGCGCGAAATCCAGCGCTACTGCGCCTCGCCGGGGCAGGCCTGCAGCTACAAGATCGGCCAGAACGAATGGGTCCGCCTGCGGGCCAGGGCCGAGCGCGAACTGGGCCCCGATTTCGACCTGCGCCAGTTCCACGAAGTGCTCAAGGAAGGGGTGATGCCGCTGGCGCTGCTGGAGAAGCGGGTCGACGCCTGGATCGCCAGGGCGAGGGGTTGATGCGGCGAATCATTCGCCCGCGGTGCGTTCCATCATCTCCATGAGATCGCGCGCGCTGTTGCGGTCTTCCTCGCTCTCGAAGGCGACATCGAGATCGGGCGCGGCGCCGAGCATGAAGAGCAGGGCCCAGAGCGCAAAGCGCCGCTCGCGTGCGGTCTCCATGCCGAGATCGACCCGCATGCGCTCGATCCCGGCGGCGAGACCGTCGGGCGAGAGCGTGCCGAGATCGGCGGTGCCGAAATAACGCAGGAGCTGGTCGTCGAATTGCATGATCGGGTTCCTTCGGTTCCGGGACAGCCTTAGCGGCCGGCCAGCCTTCGTGCGACCGCTTCGCGCAGCGCCGGGACCAGTTCGGCCTCGAACCAGGGATTCTTCCGCATCCACAGCGTGCTGCGCCAGGATGGGTGCGGCAGGGGGATCATGCCGGGCAGGAAGTCGCGCCAGCGCTCGATCCGCGCGGTCATCGAGAGCTTACGCGCCCCGGGCAAATAGTGGGCCTGGGCATAGGTCCCGACCAGCAGGGTCAGCCGCTCTGCCGGCAAGACCTCGAGCACGCGTTCGTGCCATAGCGGCGCGCATTCCCTGCGCGGCGGGAGGTCGCCGCTTTCGCCCTTGCCGGGATAGCAGAAGCCCATCGGCATCAGCGCGACCTGGGCGGGGTCGTAGAACTGCGCCGCGTCGAGCCCGGTCCATTCGCGCAGCCGCTCGCCGCTGGCATCGTCCCACGGCACGCCGCTCTCGTGGACCTTGCTGCCCGGCGCCTGGCCGATGATCAGAAGCCTTGCGGTGGCCGAGAATTGCACGACGGGGCGAGGGCCGTGCGGGAGATGATCCGCGCAATGCCGGCAGACGGCAATCTCGCGCTGGAGTTCGTTCACCCCTGCTCGACCTGCTCCGCCAGTTCGAGCCAGCGCTCCTCGGCGGCGTCCTTTTCCGTGCGGGCGGTCTCGAGGCCCTTCATCACGCGCTGGAACTTGTCCGGGTCGCTGGTGAAGAGGGCGGGATCGGAAAGAATCTCCTCGCCCCGGGCGATCGCCTTGTCGAGTTCCTCGATCCGGGCCGGCAGAAGGTCGTAATCGCGCTGGTCCTTGTAGGAGAGCTTGGTCGATCGCGGCGGTGGAGGCGCGGACGGGGCCGGGCTCTCCGCCTTCTCCTTCTTCGCCTTCGTCGGCATACCGCGCTCCTTGCGCCGCGCCTCCCAGTCGGCATAGCCGCCGGCGACGATGTCGACCGTGCCGCTGCCGTCGAGCCCGAGCGTGACGGTAACCGTGCGGTCGAGGAAGTCGCGGTCGTGGCTGACGATCAGCACCGTGCCGTCGTAATCGGCGATCACTTCCTGCAGCAGGTCGAGCGTTTCGAGGTCGAGGTCGTTGGTCGGCTCGTCGAGCACCAGCAGGTTGGATTCGCGTGCGAATTCGCGCGCCAGCAGCAAGCGGCTGCGCTCGCCGCCCGAGAGCGTGCCGACCTTGGCGTCGACCAGCGCGGGATCGAACAGGAAGTCCTTGAGATAACCCTGGACGTGCTTGCGCACGCCGCGGACCTCGATCCAGTCGCCGCCCTCGGCCAGGATATCGCGCACGCGCTTGTCGGGCTGCAGCAGGCTGCGCTGCTGGTCGATCATGATTCCCGACAGCGTCTTCGAAAGGGTAATGGTGCCTTCGTCGGGCGCGAGTTCGCCGGTCAGCAGCTTGAGCAGGGTGGTCTTGCCCGCTCCGTTCGAACCGACCACGCCGATCCGGTCGCCGCGCTGGATGCGCAGCGAGAAGTCGCGGATGATGGTGCGCTCGCCGAAGCGCTTGGTCACTTCTTCGGCCACGATCACCGACTTGGTCTTGGTGTCGTCGCTCGCCAGTGCCAGCTTGGCGGTCCCGCCCGGGGTCAGCATCGCCGCGCGCTGGGCCCGCATTTCCCAGAGCTTGGCGAGCCTGCCCTGGTTGCGCTTGCGCCGCGCGGTTACCCCGCGTTCGAGCCAGTGCGCCTCAATCTTGAGCCTGGCGTCGAGCTTCTCGGCGGCGCGGGCCTCTTCGGCATAGACCTGCTCCATCCAGGCCTCGTAACCGCCGAAGCCGATGTCCTTGCGGCGCAACCCGCCGCGGTCCAGCCACAGTGTTGCGCGGGTCAGGCGGGTGAGGAAGGTACGGTCGTGGCTGATGACGACGAAGGCGCCCCTGTAGCGGCCGAGCCAGTCCTCGAGCCAGTCGATCGCGGCGAGATCAAGATGGTTGGTCGGCTCGTCCAGCAGCAGGAGGTCCGGCTCCGAGGCGAGCGCGCGGGCGAGGGCGGCGCGACGCTTCTCGCCGCCCGAAGCGGTGGCGGCGGCGCGCTGCATGTCGATCCCGAGCTGGCCGGCGATGCTCTCGATCTCGTAGCGTTCGGGGGCCTGCTCGCCGGCGAGGGCGAAATCCATCAGCGTTGCATGGCCCGAGAAATCGGGGTCCTGCTCGAGCATGACGACCCTGGTCCCGGGCTTGACCTTGCGCAGGCCCTTGTCAGCCTCGATCCGGCCTTCGATCAGCTTGAGCAGCGTGGTCTTGCCCGCACCGTTACGCCCGATCAGTGCCAGCCGGTCGCGCGGGCCGATATGCAGGTCGAGGTCCTGGAACAGCCAGCCGCTGCCCTGGATGAGACCCAGTCCTTCCCAGCTCAAGATCGGTGGTTCCGCCATGCTCCGCGCGCCCTAGCCGGGCACAGGCGGCGCGTCCAGCGGGCCTTGCGCGGTTCAGCGCGCGGACAGGCTCGCCCGGCCAGAAGGCGGCACATGCTGACAAGGAGAGCCCGATGATCCGTCCCGTCCTGTTCCTCGCCGCCGCCACCGCTTTGGCTGTACCTGCGGGCGCTGCCGAGTTCACCGTCGCGGCAACCGGGCCGGTGGTCGAGCTCTCGGTGAGCGAGACGGTCAAGGCGCGGCCCGACCTGGCTGAAATCGGCGCCGGGGTGACCACCGATGCCGCCACTGCGGTCGAGGCCATGCGGCTCAACGCCGCGCGGATGGATGCGGTTATCCGCCGGATCCGGGAACTCGGCGTGGCCGAGGACGATATCCAGACCAGCGGGATCAGCCTCAACCCCCGCTACGACTACGACCGCGAGGCGCAGCAGCAGGTCTTCCGCGGCTACCAGGCCGGTAACCGGGTCAGCGTGACCCTGCGCGACATCGGCGAGGTCGGCGCGGTGCTCGATGCGCTGGTCGCGGCCGGGGCGACCGACATCTCCGGTCCGAGCTTCTCGATCGAGGACGACAGCGCGGCCAGGGCGCAGGCGCGCGAAGCCGCGATGCGGCGCGCCCGCGAGCAGGCGCTGGCCTATGCCCGAATGGCCGGCTTTGCCACTGTCCGCCTGCTGCAGGTGAGCGAAGCGATTGCCGCCGGCGCGCCGCAGCCGATGATGCGGCAAGTGGCCATGGCCGAGGCAGCGGATGTCTCGACCCCGGTCCAGCCGGGACTGGTCGCGGCCGGGGTCACGGTCAACGTGACCTATGAGATGAGCAACTGACACTCGGAAAACCGGGCATTCACACCTTGTTCAATCCTGCGACCATAGGCACACAGGCATGATGAAGAAGTTCATCGCCTCCTCCTGTGCCGCCGCCCTGCTCGCGGGCGGCCTTGCCGTGCCGGCTGCCCAGGGGCAGTCGCGCAAGGATGAGCAGGGCCAGGCGCGCAAGGAAATGCAGGCCGGCAACGTGCTCTCGCTGCGCGAGATCGAACAGCGCGTGCTGCCGCAGATGCGCGGTATGCAATATCTCGGCCCGGCCTATGACGCGACCGCCATGGCCTACCGGCTGAAGTTCATCCGCGACGGCCGCGTGGTCTTCGTCGACGTCGATGCCCGGACGGGGCGAATCATCAGCCGTTCGCGCTGAATTCCGCAACCGACACGTAGTTGACGCCCAGTTGCGAAAGGACCACATCCTGAACGGGCATGTATTTGGGGAAATGAGGCATAATCCATGCGTATCCTGATCGTCGAGGACGAACCTACCCTCGGCCAGCAACTGAAGAACACGCTGGAGCAGAACGGCTATGCGGTCGATCTCTCGGTCGACGGCGAGGACGGTCATTTCCTCGGTTCGACCGAAGATTACGATGCCGTCGTGCTCGACCTCGGCCTGCCCGAGATCGACGGGCTGACCGTGCTCGGCATGTGGCGGCGCGAAGGGCGCAATTTCCCGGTCCTGGTGCTGACGGCGCGCGACAGCTGGTCGGACAAGGTTGCCGGGCTTGACGCCGGGGCGGATGATTATCTCGCCAAACCGTTCCAGACCGAGGAACTGATCGCCCGCCTGCGCGCGTTGATCCGCCGTGCCTCGGGCAATGCCTCCTCCGAACTCACCGCGGGCGACGTGCGGCTCGACACCCGCTCGGGCCGGGTCACCCGCGCCGGAGAGCCGGTCAAGCTGACCGCGCAGGAATACAAGCTGCTGAGCTACCTGATGCACCACAAGGGCAAGGTGGTCAGCCGTACCGAACTGATCGAGCATATCTACGATCAGGATTTCGACCGCGATTCGAACACGATCGAGGTCTTCGTCACCCGCATCCGCAAGAAGCTGGGTGCCAATGTCATCACGACCATCCGTGGCCTCGGTTACAGCCTCGACGACCCGGAATCCGAGCCCCGCGAATGAGCCCGGCGCTCCTGCCCGTCGCGTGAGCGGCGCGGAGCAGGACCGGGCGGGCGAGGTCTCGGCGGGCGAGGCTGCGCCGCCGCATACCGGGAGCCTTTCGCGCAGAATGCTGCTGATCGCGGCGGGCTGGATCGTGATCCTGCTCCTGCTCGGCGGGGTCGGGCTCGACCGTACGATCGCCGGCCTGTTGACGCGGCAGTTCGACGACAGGCTCAACTACATGCTCACCGCCATGCTCGCCTCGGCCGAGATCGACGCGCTGGGCGAGGTCTATTTCAACCGCCCGCTCGGCGACCAGCGTTTCCTCGAGCCCAACAGCGGGCTCTACTGGCAGATCAGCGCCGAAGGGGTCGACGATTTCCCCTCGCGCTCGCTGTGGGACCGCACGCTGGTCCTGCGGATCGACCATTTCGATGCCCAGCCGCATGCCTATGACAGCAGCCAGTTCCCGGACGAACCGCTGCGGATGATGGAACGTTCGGTGATCCTGCCCGGCAGCGACACCGAATGGACCTTCGCGGTCGCGGCCGAGCGGCGCGAACTCGACGCGCAGCTGAACCAGGTCCGGGCGATCCTCTTCTACAGTTTCGTCATCCTCGGCCTCGGCCTGTTCCTGATGGCGGCGCTGCAAAGCTGGTACGGCCTCTCGCCGTTGCGCCGCGTGCGCCTCGCGATCAAGCGCATCCGTACCACCGGCACCAACCGGGTGACCGATCCGCTCCCGCTCGAGGTCCAGCCGATGGTCGAGGAGCTCAACGCGCTGCTCGCCCATTCGGACCGCCAGGCGGAGGAGGCGCGTACCCATGCGGGCAATCTCGCCCATGCGCTCAAGACCCCGCTGACGGTGCTGACCAATGCCGCCGCCGCCCAGGCGGGGGACCTGCCCGAGACCGTGCTGCGCGAAGCGGCGACCATGCGCCGCCAGGTCGACCACCACCTCGCCCGCGCGCGCGCCGTGGGGCGCCGCGCGGTCGGGCATTCGCGGGCCAATGTCCATGCCAGCGCCGAAGGCGTGATCCGCGCGGTTACCCGCCTCTATGCCCATGTCCGCTTCGACCTCGCCGGCTCGCAGGAAGCCGAGGTCGCGCTCGAACGGCAGGACCTCGACGAAATCCTCGGCAATCTGATCGAGAACGCCGCCAAATATGGTGGCGGCAGCGTCTTCGTGACGATCGATGCCGAGCCCGGGTCCAAACGCTGCGCGATCTGGATCGAGGACGATGGCGCCGGCATCCCACCCGCCCGGCGCAGCGATCTGTTCACCCGCGGTGCGCGGCTCGATACCAACAAGCCGGGCACCGGGCTTGGCCTCGCCATCGTGCGCGATGTGGCGGAAATCTACGGCGGGGCGATCGAACTCGACGAAAGCGAGGATCTCGGCGGGCTGCTGGTCAAGCTCAAGCTGCCGCGGGCTGGGAGCTAGGCGGGCCCACCCCCACGGCCATCAGCCGCCGTTGGCCGCCTTGATATGGTGCCGGATCACTTCGTCTATAACGAAGCGGATGAACTTCTCGCTGAATTCGGGATCGAGATGGGCGTCCACCGCCAGCGCACGAAGCTTCTTGATCTGGCGCTCCTCGCGCCCCGGGTCGCTCGGCGGGAGGCCGGCCCGGGCCTTGTACTGGCCGACTGCCTGGGTGATGCGAAAGCGTTCGGCGAGCATGTGGATCAGCGCGGCATCGATATTGTCGATGCTCTTGCGATAGGCTGCCAAGACGGCGTCGGAGGTGTTGTTCTGCGTCATTTGCGGTGCGGGCTGGGTCGGTTCGATGGCCATGGCTGCATTGCCTAGCAGCTAATCTGCGCTTGCCAAGCGCGCAACCGGCTTCCATGGGGTTCGCCATGGCTGCCGAGATAATTCCGCTCACGCGAAAGGAACCGCAGCCCCAGCCGTCGCTGGAGCCGATCCTTTCGCTGACCGCCGATGCGATGAATGCCGTCAACCAGGTGATCCTGGAGCGGATGCAGAGCAAGATTCCCCTGATTCCGGCGCTGGCCGGCCATCTGATCGCCGGCGGCGGCAAGCGCATGCGGCCGATGCTGACGCTCGCCGGGGCCGAACTGCTCGGCTACCAGGGCACCCGCCACCACAAGCTCGCCGCGGCGGTCGAATTCATCCACACCGCCACGCTGCTGCATGACGACGTGGTCGACGGGTCCGACATGCGCCGGGGCAAGGCGGCCGCCAACATCATCTACGGCAATCCGGCGACGGTGCTGGTGGGCGATTTCCTGTTCACCCGCAGTTTCGAGCTGATGGTCGAGGACGGCAGCCTGAAGGTGCTCAAGATTCTCTCCAACGCCTCCTCGGTCATTTCCGAGGGCGAAGTCGACCAGCTCACCGCCCAGCGCCAGATCGAGACCAGCGAGGAACGCTATCTCTCGATCATCGGCGCCAAGACCGCCGCGCTCTTTGCCGCCGCCAGCCGGATTTCGGCCGTGGTCGCCGAACGCAGCGAGCAGGAGGAACGCGCGCTGGAGGATTACGGCCGCAATCTCGGCGTCGCCTTCCAGCTGATCGACGATGCGCTCGATTATTCCTCCAGCACCGCCGAAATGGGCAAGGACCAGGGCGACGACTTCCGCGAGGGCAAGATGACCCTGCCGGTGATCCTCGCCTATGCCCGCGGCACGACGGAAGAGCGCAGCTTCTGGGAGGATGCGATCCTCGGCCACCGCAACAGCGACGAGGATCTTGTCCATGCCGTCGCGCTGATCGGCAAATACGATGCGCTCGAGGCGACCCGCGAACGCGCCCGCCACTACGCCCAGCGGGCCTGCGACGCGCTGTCGATCTTTCCAGCCAGCAAGGCCCGCGCAGCCATGTGCGAAGCGGCGCAATTCGCGGTTTCGCGGGGGTATTGACGGCGCGGTGATGGCCGCGCTCCCGATCCACGCCGTCCTTCCGGAACTGCTCCGTGCCCTGCGCGCGCGCAGTTCGGCGGTGCTGGTCGCGCCGCCGGGTGCGGGCAAGACCACGGCGGTGGCACCGGCGCTGCTGGACGAGGCTTGGTGCACCGGCATGGTGATCCTGCTCAGTCCGCGCCGGGTGGCCGCCCGCGCCGCGGCCGAGCGCATGGCCGAGATGCTGGGCGAACAGGCGGGCGAGACCGTCGGCTATCTGACGCGGCTCGACACCAGGCGATCCGCGAAGACCCGGATACTGGTGATGACCGAGGCGATCTTCGTGTCGACCATCGTCGGGGACCAGGAACTGCAGGGGGTCTCCGCCGTGCTGTTCGACGAGGCCCACGAACGCCATCTCGACAGCGACCTCGGCCTCGCGCTGGCGCTCGAAAGCCAGGCCGTTTTGCGCGAGGATCTGCGCATCCTGGTGATGTCGGCGACGATCGACGGGGCCCGTTTCGCCCGCCTGCTGGGCGAGGGCGCGGCGGTGGTCGAGAGCGAGGGCAAGGCCTGGCCGCTGCGGATCGAATGGCTCGGCGCGCGGCCCGAACTGCGGCTCGAAGACGCCATGACGAGCGCATTGCTCACCGCCTGGCGCGAGGAGGACGGCGATCTGCTGGCCTTCCTGCCCGGCGTGGGCGAGATCGAACGCACCCGCGAGCGGCTGGAGGCGAAGCTCAAGGGCGTGCCGGTGCTGCCGCTGCATGGCCAGGTACAGCCGGCCGAGCAGCGCAAGGCGATCCGGCGCGATCCCGAGGGGCGGCGCAGGATCGTGCTTGCCACCGCGATTGCCGAGACCTCGCTGACGCTCGACGGGGTTTCGGTGGTGGTCGACAGCGGGCTTGCCCGGCGCGCCGAATTCGACCTTGCCGCCGGGGTGACTCATCTCGTCACCACAAGGGCGAGCCAGGCCGCGGCCGGCCAGCGCGCAGGGCGTGCGGCGCGGCAGGGGCCGGGGGTTGCCTATCGCCTGTGGGAAGCGGCGGCGCATGCCGGGCGGCCCGAATTCGACACACCCGAGATTCTCACCGCCGATCTCGCCCCGCTGCTGCTCTCGCTCGCGCAATGGGGCGTGGCCGATCCGCACTCGCTGCCCTGGCTCGATCCGCCGCCCGAGGCGGCGCTCTCGGCCGCGCGGCATCGGTTGCACGCGCTCGGGGCGCTCGACCAGGCGGGACAGGTTACCGCGCGGGGGCGGCAGATCGCTTCGCTGCCGATGGAGCCGTGGCAGGCGGCGATGCTGCTGTTGGGGGCCGAGCGCGGCACGGCGCGCGAGGCCGCGAGGCTCGCGCTGCTGCTGCAGGAACGCGGGCTGGGCGGGCGCAGCGAGGACCTGCTCCAGCGCCTCGCACGCTGGAACGGCGACCGTTCGCCCCGTGCCGAAGCCAGCCGTAAGCTCGCCGAGGGGTGGGCGAGGCGGGCCGAAAAGACGCTTGGTGCCTCGGCCGGGTCGGTCGCGGAACCGCTCTCCTCTCCGGGCCTGCTCCTCGCGCTGGCCCTGCCTGACAATCTGGCCCGCCGCCGCGATGCTTCCGGCGAGAACTGGCTTTCGGCCGGCGGGCGGGGCTATGTCCTCGATCCTGCCTCGCCGCTGGCATCGTCCGAATGGCTGGCGATCGGCGATGCCCAGGGACAGGCCAAGGGCGCCCGGATCACCGCCGCGATCCCGCTTTCCGGCAAGGAGGTCGAGGACGCGCTCGCTCCTGTGATCGAACGCCGCTCGGTCCTGCGCTGGAATGGCGCAGAGGGCCGGGTGGAGGCCCGGCTCGAGCGCCGACTGGGCGCGATCACGCTTGCCAGCGGGCCCGACCCGGCGCCCGATGCGGAACAGGTGACCGCGCTGCTTGTGGAAAAGGCTGTGGATAAACTTGGGGAGTTCCTGCCGAAAAGCCTGCTCGCCCGGGCCGCACATGCGGGGATCGATCAACTGGCCCCCGCACTTCTGGCTGAAACCTCCGAACTCTGGCTCGCTCCCCTGCTCGCGGGGCGCCGCGATCTCGACCTGCCGAAGGGCAAGCTGGCCGAAGCGCTGCTCAACCTGCTCGACTGGGATACGCGCCAGCGGCTCGACCGGCTGGCCCCGCGCGAATTCGTCTCGCCGGCCGGGACCCGGCACGCGATCGACTATGGCGCCGAAGGCGGCCCGAGCGTCGAGGTGCGGGTGCAGGCGCTGTTCGGGCTCGACCGCCACCCGACGATCGGGGCCGGCACACCGCTGCTGCTCCAGCTGACCAGCCCGGCCGGGCGTCCGCTCCAGGCCACCCGTGACCTGCCCGGCTTCTGGCGCGGCAGCTGGCGCGATGTGGCGAAGGAGATGAAGGGACGCTATCCCCGGCACCGCTGGCCCGAGCAGCCCTGGGCCGAAGCGCCCAGCCTCAAGACCAAGAACGCCTTCAACAAGTCTTGATTCGACTCGCGCTTTCCAACAAAGGCAAAGCATGTCTGCACGCATCTACCAGCGCCCCAAGAACGCCATGCAGTCGGGCAAGGCCCTGACCGAGCAGTGGATCCTCGAATTCGAGCCGTCCGAGGCGAAGAAACCCGACCCGCTGATGGGCTGGGCGGGGAGCGGCGACACGCAGCAGCAGGTCGTGCTCAGCTTCCCGGACAAGGACGCCGCGAGGGCCTATGCCGCGAAATACGGGATCGTGGCCCGGGTCCACGCGACCCCGCCGAAGACGCTCAAGCTGCAGGCCTACGCCGACAATTTCCGCTGACCGGCCCGCGGGCTGGACAAATCCGCGCGCGATAGCCATATGCGCCGCCGGGAGTCGGTCGGACGTTTGCGTCCGCCAACCTGGTCAGGTCCGGAAGGAAGCAGCCACAACGGTCAGCGGCGGGTCGGCCGGCTCCTTTTTCTCCCTGACAATTTCACCCGCACCGCCTAACCTGACGGCATGAGTGATTCCGGGGACCTGCTGGGCGGAAATCCGCCCTCCGATGACGAGAACAAGCCGACTGCCGCCGAGCTCGAGGCCGCGGGGCAGGATGCGCTGTTCGGCGATCCGGTGCCGGCTCCGCAGCCGGTCCGGGATGCCTCCGGGACAGCTCCGCAAACCGCCCCGGCCGCCGAATCCGCGCAGCCCTATCGCGTGCTTGCGCGCAAATACCGCCCGCAGACCTTTGCCGAATTGATCGGGCAGGACGCCATGGTCCAGACGCTGGCCAATGCGATCAAGCGCGACCGGCTCGCCCATGCCTTCCTGATGACCGGCGTGCGGGGGGTCGGCAAGACCTCGACCGCGCGGCTGATCGCCAAGGCGCTCAACTGCGTGGGGCCCGACGGGCAGGGCGGACCGACCATCAGCCCCTGCGGCCTGTGCGAGCCGTGCCGGGCGATCGCCGAGGGTCGCCATATCGACGTGATCGAGATGGATGCGGCCTCCCATACCGGTGTCGACGACGTGCGCGAGATCATCGAGGCGGTCCGTTATGCGGCCGTATCGGCCCGCTACAAGATCTATATCATCGACGAAGTCCACATGCTGTCCCGCAATGCTTTCAACGCCTTGCTCAAGACACTTGAGGAACCGCCTGCGCATGTGAAGTTCCTCTTCGCGACCACCGAAGTGGACAAGCTGCCGGTCACCGTGCTCAGCCGCACCCAGCGTTTCGACCTGCGCCGGATTCCCACCCCGCTGCTGCAGGACCATTTCGCATCGATCTGCCGGAAGGAAGGCGTCGAGGCCGAGGAGGAGGCGCTGGCGCTGGTCGCCGCGGCGGCCGAAGGCTCGGTCCGTGACGGGCTCTCGATCCTCGACCAGGCGATTGCCCATGCCGATCTCGACGGCGGCGGCAAGGTCCTGGGCGAGCGCGTGCGCGACATGCTCGGCCTTGCCGATCGCGGGGCACAGCGGCGCCTGCTGCAGGCCCTGCTCGGCGGTGAACCCGGGGCTGTGCTGGAGAATGTCGAGCGCCAGTATGCGCTCGGGGTCGAACCTCTGGCGCTGCTGCGCGGGCTGATGGACCTCATCCACAAGATCACCGTGGCGCAGATCGCCGGATCCTCCGACGCGCCGATGGCGGAGGAGCGCGAAGCGATCGAGGAATGGGCCAGGGGTCTTTCCGCCGGGCAATTGCACCGCCTGTGGCAGCTCCTGCTCAAGGGGCATGACGAGGTGCGTCAGGCGCCCGATCCGCTGGTGGCGGCGCAGATGGCGCTGCTGCGGGTCCTTCACGCCGCCGACATGCCTGATCCGGGGACACTGGTGAAGAAGCTCGAGGAACTGGCCGAGAAAGGCATCGCCGCGGCTCCTTCGCCGTCGGCGGACGCGGGCGACGCGGCGCAGGCGGCCGCCCCGGCCGACAGCGCGCGCGCCTGGTCCGCGCTGGTCGAACAGGTCGACCATGCCGGGAACATGCTGCTGGCAACGCGGATGCGCCTGCAGGTGCGGGTGATTGACCTGGCGCCGGGCGTGCTCACCTACGCGCTCGCCGAAGGCTTCAGCGACGATCTTTCGGCCGAGTTGCGCGACGGCCTGCTGCGCGCGACCGGACAGCGCTGGCAGGTCGAACGCGGCGAGGGCGAGGGTGCGCCGACGCTTGCGCAGCGCGAGCAGGAAGCCCATCTGGCCGAGCAGGAACGTATCCGCCGCTCGCCCCTGGTCGAAGCCGCCTTCGCGGCCTTCCCGGGCGCCGAACTGGTGGAAGAAGACAACGCGCCCCAGGGCGGGCGCCGCAATTGGAGCCGAAGCGCATGAAATCGATGGAAGAAATGCTGCAAGCCGCACAGGCTGCCGCCGAGACGATCCAGAAGCAGATGAACGAGGCCCAGGTAAAGCTGGATTCGATCGAGGTGGAGGGCAGTTCCGGCGGCGGGCTGGTCCGGATCCGCTGCAGCGCCAAGGGCCGCGTGCTGGGCGTCGCGATCGACGACAGCCTGATGGTCAAGGAGGACAAGCAGGTCCTCGAAGACCTCGTCACCGCCGCCTTCAACGACGCGCGCACCAAGGCCGAGCAGGCGGCCAATGCCGAAATGTCCAGCATCCAGCAAGGCATGGGCCTGCCGCCGGGCTTCAACTTCCCCGGCATGGGCTGAGCGCCGGCAGGTCCCACGCCGGCAGCCCACGCTATCCTCCGCCCCGCTGGACTGCTAGGGGCCGCGCATGCTCGAACTCAGCTGCCTCTGTGGCCAGATCCGCGTCGAAATCGACCAGCGCCCCGACTTCGTCCACGCGTGCAATTGCACGCTGTGCCGCAAGTCCGGCGCGCATTGGGGCTATTTTCATCCCTCGCAGGTGCGCGTCGAAGGAACCGCGGGGCGCTATTCCCGCGCGGACAAGCCTGACCCCGCCGCCAGCCTGGCCTTCTGCCCCGATTGCGGCACGACCACCCATTTCACGCTGACCGAGAGCGCGGTGGCGCAATTCGGCGACAGCATGATGGGGGTCAACATGGCGCTGGCGGGGGAAGACGACCTCGCCGGGATCGAGTTGCGCTTTCCCGATGGCCGCAACTGGCCGGGTTCAGGCGATTTCACCTATCTGCGGGACCCCCGCATCCTCGGCCCGGCTGAGTCGACCGGATAGCTATGCAGCGGCAGTTCCGGCCGGCTTCCGCATCGCTTGCGGCGCCCCGGAAATAACCGCTTTCCTACAAGCAGCCGAGCTGTCACCATGGCTGCGGCATTGCGTGACATGCGGCGAAGGGCGATTTTCGCCGGAGAAGTGTCAACTTCGCAATGTTCAAATTACTATTTGAAAATGAACGAATAAATGGCATTTTCCCCGGTTGACACCCTGTCGCCTTCGTCAACTTCGCCAGCGCGAACGGTGCGGGGTGGCCGCGACGTGTCGCTGGGCCCGGCGGCGGGCGGCCTTGCGTTCGACCGCCTGGAACACCGCGTCGAGATCGTCGACGTCGATGTCGAGCACTTCGTTCCATTCGGCAAGCACCGCCTCGATGTCGGACCTTGTGTAGCTGCTGAGATGGTGGGCTGGTTGCGCCGAGACCGGGGCCGGCAACTGGATATGGGGCCAGGGATGGCCGGTGAGGTTGTTGTAGAGCCAGCCGGCCAGCGCGAGGACCAGTACGTTGGCGGCGATCGGCAGGAGAAAGGCGAAATCCCAGGCCTCGGCCCCGCTCGCGCCGAGCGCGCAGAGCAGGGCGCAGGCCCCGCCCGGCGGGTGGAGGCAACGGGTCAGCGTCATGACCGCGATGGCCAGGCCGACCGCCAGCGCGGCGCTCGCCAGCGGGCTGTCGAGCAGCATGCCCATGGCCAGCCCGATCGCGGCGGAGAGGATGTCGCCCCCGATCACCGACCAGGGCTGGGCGAGTGGGCTGGCGGGTACGGCAAAGACCAGCACCGCCGAGGCGCCGAGCGGGGCGACCAGCAGCGGGTAGAGGCCGTCCTGTCCGGCGAAGAGCAGCAGGTTGATCGTCCCGGCCAGCGCGATCCCGAGCACGGCGCCGATGGCGCCGCGCAGCCAGCCGAGGTGGCCAACCGCCTTCTGCGGCTGGAGCCGGACGGTATGGCGAAGGATTGTATCGAGCACGTGCGAACCAGTTCGAGGGAGGGCGCGCCATAGGCGAGCGACTCAGCGGCAGGCCACCAAGCACTTCTTTGCCCGCCTGAACACTGTCTTGGCTGCGAATCCCAGCTGCCGCGGCCATCCACAAGCCTTGCCTTCCTGCCCATTGCACCGAGCCCCGGCTGCACCCATATTCGGCGCAAGTCCCGGCTCTGGCCGGTTTGCCGCAGATCGCGGCCCCGGAATTCGAAGGTTATCTATGAGCAATCTCTATCCCCTGCTGCCCCTGCGCGACATCGTCGTCTTTCCCGGCATGGTCGTCCCGCTCTTCGTCGGGCGCGAGAAATCGGTCGCGGCGCTGGAAAGCGCCATGACGGGCAACAAGGATATCTTCCTCCTCGCCCAGCTCGATCCCGGCTGCGACGATCCCGAGCGCGAAGATCTCTACGATGTCGGCGTGGTCGCGCAGGTCCTGCAATTGCTCAAGTTGCCCGATGGCACCGTGCGGGTGCTGGTCGAAGGGACCGAACGCGCGCGGCTCGAGGACATGCGGCCCGAAGGCGATTTCGTGGTCGCCAAGGTCGAAACGATCGAGAGCGAGACGGTCGGCGGGACCGAGGTCGCGGCGATGATGCGCAGCGTGGTCGAGCAGTTCGGCGATTACGCCAAGTTCAACAAGAAGCTGCCCGAGGACATCGACAGCGAGATCGCGGCGATCGACGACGCGGGCAAGCTGGCCGATACGATCGCCGCCAACCTGCAGACCAAGGTCGCCGACAAGCAGGCCCTGCTGACCGAATCCGACCCGCTCAAGCGGCTCGAAATGGTCTATTCCTTCATGGAAGGCGAGCTGTCGGTGCTCCAGGTCGAGCGCAAGATCCGCGGCCGCGTGAAGCGGCAGATGGAGAAGACCCAGCGCGAATATTACCTCAACGAACAGCTCAAGGCGATCCAGAGCGAGCTCGGCGGCGACGATGGCGACGAGGCCAACGAACTCGCCGAGCTGCAGAAGAAGATCGAGGAGCTAAAGCTTTCGAAGGAAGCCAAGGCCAAGGCGTTGGCGGAGCTCAAGAAGCTGCGGACCATGCAGCCGATGAGCGCCGAGGCGACCGTGGTGCGCAACTATCTCGATGTTCTGCTCGGCCTGCCCTGGGGCAAGAGGTCACGCCTGAAGAAAGACATCGCCAAGGCGCAGGATGTGCTCGATGCGGATCACTATGCGCTCGACAAGGTCAAGGACCGGATCATCGAATATCTTGCGGTCCAGGCGCGCACCAACAAGCTGAAAGGTCCGATCCTGTGCCTGGTCGGCCCGCCCGGTGTGGGCAAGACCTCGCTCGGCAAGTCGATCGCCAAGGCGACCGGGCGCGAGTTCATTCGCCAGTCGCTCGGCGGCGTGCGCGACGAGGCCGAGATTCGCGGCCACCGGCGAACCTATATCGGCTCGCTGCCGGGCAAGATCGTGCAGAACCTGCGCAAGGCCGGCACGTCGAATCCGCTGTTCCTGCTCGACGAGATCGACAAGCTCGGCCAGGATTTCCGCGGCGATCCGGCCTCGGCCCTGCTTGAAGTGCTCGATCCCGAACAGAACGCCAAGTTCCAGGACCATTATCTGGAGCTGGATATCGACCTGTCGGATATCATGTTCGTCTGCACCGCGAACAGCCTCAACCTCCCGCAGCCGCTGCTGGACCGGATGGAGATCATCCGTCTCGAAGGCTATACCGAGGACGAAAAGGTCGAGATCGCCCAGCGCCACCTGGTCGAGAAGCAGGTCAAGCAGCACGGCCTCAAGAAGGGCGAGTTCGCGCTGACCGAAGAGGCACTGCGCGACCTGATCCGCTACTATACCCGCGAGGCCGGGGTGCGCACGCTCGAACGCGAGATTGCGCGGTTGGCACGCAAGGCTCTGCGCGCGATCCTCGAGAAGAAGGCCAAGAGCGTCACCATTACGCCCGAGAACCTCGGGGACTATGCCGGCATACGCAAGTTCAAGCATGGCGTGTCGGAAGACGAGGCCCAGGTCGGCGCGGTCACCGGTCTGGCCTGGACCGAGGTCGGCGGCGATCTGCTGACGATCGAAAGTGTCACGACACCGGGGAAGGGCGAGATCAAGTCGACCGGCAAGCTCGGCGAGGTGATGAACGAGTCGATCTCCACTGCCTTCAGCTTCGTCAAGGCGCGGGCCCCGGCCTATGGGGTCAAGCCCTCGATCTTCCAGCGCAAGAATATCCATATTCACCTGCCCGAAGGCGCTGTGCCCAAGGATGGTCCCAGTGCCGGGATCGGCATGGTCACCTCGATCGTATCGACCCTGACCGGCGTCGCGGTGCGCCCCGATATTGCCATGACCGGCGAAGTCACCCTGCGCGGCCGGGTGCTGCCGATCGGCGGGCTGAAGGAAAAGCTCCTTGCGGCACTGCGCGGCGGGATCAAGACAGTGCTGATCCCGGAGGAGAACGAAAAGGATCTGGCCGAGATACCCGACAATGTGAAGCAGGGGCTGGAGATCGTTCCGGTCAGTCATGTCGATCAGGTGCTCGAACGCGCCTTGACGGCGCTGCCGGCACCGATCGAGTGGACCGAGGCCGACGATCTGGCGAGCCAGCCGGCCTTGCCGACTCCGGCCGGAACGCCATCCCGGACGGCCCATTGATTCTGCTGCAATGCAGCAGAACTGCTGGACTGCGGCGGAGCTTTCCCCTGATTGGGCAATATTATGACACGCCATGGCGTCATCTCGTCGAAAAATTGGCGAAAATCGTAACCAAGCACGCATTTGCGCGGCTTTTGCCTTTGACAGCGTGGCCAACATTCGCTCAATTCCCTCCACCCGAGAGGCGATTCAAGAATACTCGAAACCACGATTTTCAGAGGGGGTTCACACCACATGAATAAAAATGAACTGATCGGCGCCGTCGCCGATGCAAGCGGCCTTTCGCGGAGCGATGCCACCAAAGCTACCGAAGCTGTTTTCGACACCATCACCGCTTCGCTGTCGAAGGGCGATGAAGTGCGTCTCGTGGGCTTTGGCACTTTCTCCGTTGCCAAGCGCAAGGCCTCGACCGGTCGCAACCCGCGCACTGGCGAACCGATGACCATCAAGGCTTCGACGCAGCCGAAATTCAAGGCCGGCAAGGGCCTGAAGGACTCCGTCAACTAAGTCATCACGGGTTCCCTGGTCCGCTGCGCCTCGCGGACCGGTCGTCCATAGAAACGCCGCGCGTGCCTTCGGGCAGGCGCGGCGTTTTCTTGTGCGGCCCAAGCTTTCCTATTCGGCCAGGCGGATCAGCGCCATCGGGGTTGCCGTGGTCATGCCGTCGATGGTCCAGTCGAGCCGCTGCCCGCCCTGATCTGCCGTGGGACCCCGGTCGGTATTGTTGGCCAGGATCTGTCCCTCGGTATGAATGGTGAAGCTGCCATTGATTTCGGGCATGTCCTCGGCCTCGCTCGAAGGGCTCAGCGTCCCTCCGCCGATCGACTGGGCGCCCAGCATCATCATGCTCGCCGGATTGCCGATGCCCGGGCCGAAGCCGCTGGCGTCGATCCGCACGGTTCCGTCGCCGCGGGGGGAGATGGTCACCAGGCTGTTGGCCATGGCAAAGTTCTCGACTGCCGGGAAGGCAAAGGCATGGCCGATCGTGCTGGAGATCTCGTATTCGACCTCGAACAGGCCGTCGCCCTTGGCCACGACCTTCTTCCAGCCCTTCTGGCGCTGAAGCAGTTCGGCGAACTTGGCATCGGCTTCCGGGTCGCTGGTGTCGATTCCGCCGATCAGCTGGCTCATCTCGCGGGCCTCGCGTTCCTCGCGTTCGGCAAGGCTGGCCTGGCTTTCCTCCCACGCCTGGCGCTGGTCGGCGAGTTCGTCCTCGCTGCAGTCGCGCTCTTCGTAGGTTTCCTCATCATAGCAGCTGTCGGCTAGGAATTCGGCGCTTTCTCCCTCTTCCTCGTCTTCCGCCAGCGGCAGGAAATAGAGTTCGCCGGCATAGGCGAAGGTAAACTGCCCGTCGCCTTGCAGCCGAAGCTGGGAAGCGAACTTGCCCGGCATGAAGAAGCACCCGTTCAGCAGGAGCGACACGGCGCAGAGCGTCGCTGCTGCGAGCAACTTGCGGCTCGGCTGATGGATCGTCATGGTTTCCCCCTCATCCACGTGTGGCGATGGCATAGAGCGCAATTGCGGCGGCATTGGACACGTTCAGGCTTTCCATCGAGCTGCTGATCGGCAAGCTGGCCAGCGCATCGCAATGCGCCTCGATATTCTGCCGCATGCCTTCGCCTTCGGCGCCCAGCACCAGCGCAACGGCACCGGCGGGCAGGGCTTCGCCCAGCGTCGTCTCTGCCTCTCCGGTCAGGCCGATCCGCCAGTAGCCGGCATCGGCGATCTGCTCGAGCGAACGGGCGAGGTTGACCACCCGGACCCAGGGAACGCTCTCGAGCGCACCCGATGCGGATTTGGCGACGACACCGGATTCGGGTGGAGCATGGCGGTCCTGGGTTACCAGCGCCGCGGCATTGAAAGCGGCGGCCGAGCGCAGGATCGCGCCGACATTGTGTGGATCGGTCACCTGGTCGAGAATGACGAGAGGCCGCGCGGGATCGCCTGCGAGCACTTCGTCGAGATGGAGGTCGGCGAGGGGTTCGCATTCGAGCACCAGCCCCTGGTGCGGGGCGTCGCGTGCGACCAGGCGGGCGAGATCGGGACCTTCGGCATATTCGACCGGAAAGCCCTCGGGCAGATCGCCGCAGAGGGAGGCGATCCCTTCGCGCGTTGCCCAGAGCTTGCGGTGGACCCTTTCGGGATTCAGCAGGGCGGCTTCGACCGCGTGGCGGCCCCACAACCGGACATGGCCGGCCGTGCCCTTGCCGCTGCCACGCCCGCCCTGCATCCGGCCGGCGCGCCCGCGGAGTGCGCGCTTGTCATTGCGTTTGGCCATGCTTGTCCTCGAAAATTTGCTGGTTCATTGCCCGCTCCTGCCAGCCACCCCATTGACAGGCAAGCGCCGCTTCGCCATTGGGGCGCCTCTCGGCCGGACGGCCCCTCTCCGGAGGGCGCAAAATCCGGGGAAACCCGGCACACGGCAAGGTGTGGACAGGTGGCCGAGTGGTTAAAGGCAGCAGACTGTAAATCTGCCCGCGCAAGCGTACGCTGGTTCGAATCCAGCCCTGTCCACCACCGCCTTTTAAGCCCTTGAAGACGTTGAAAAATAAGGGTTTCTAGCTTCCGACTGCTACACAAAGTTGCTACACGGAAGGCATGGAAACGGTGTTCAAGCTTACCCGCAGGAAGGGGTCGGCGAAGTGGCAAGTCCGCAAGCGCTGGCCCGCCGACGTTGCAGCGGTGCTCAAAGGCGAGTTCAACTCCTCGACGCGAGAAGAGGACAAAAAGTTAGCGCAGCAGCGTTTGCCGCTAATCGCTGCGGAATACGAAAGGGTGGTGGCTGAGGCCCGCGCCAAGCTGTCCCAGAGGCCCCCAGAGCAGCTTTCCGAGGCTGAGGCGCACCGCATGGCCGCGGAGTTCTACCGCAACATGCTGCCGCGTTTCATAGTCAAACGCCCGCTGGACCTGCTCCCGCACCGGCAGTTGCTGACGGAGACTCGTGGGAAGATGATGCTTCCACATGGCAGAAAGCTCTGAGTCCAAACGAATCTTTTATGCGGTGAACGGATGACTGGCGGCAGGGAAGTGACTGTAGGCCGTGAAGCCCCGCTCCCGCGGCACATCATAAGTTGATCCTTGTGAGGTACGTCCAATCGGCCCTGCGCTTTTCCATCACAAGATAGGTTGACGAGTTGTTATGCATACCTCAATATGGAGGGGTAACTTTCGATTGAGGGAGCCAGCCATGAGCCGCATCGCCTACTACCGCGTCAGCACCGCCGACCAGTCCATTGCATCCCAGCGGGGCGCCATGGGTGGCACCTTCGACAAGGAGTTCGTCGACGAGGGCGTTAGTGGCGCAAGCCTCGCGGCGACCCGGCAGGGCTTCGGCGAGTTGCTGTCCTATGTTCGGGAAGGCGATACGGTCTGTGTCTATGCTGTCGACAGGCTCGGCCGCGATGCGCTCGACGTGCAGGCAACCGTCCGCCGCTTGATTGATGCCGGGGTGACCGTCGACATTCATGGACTTGGGCCGATTGGCAGGGGCGTGGGGGAACTGATCCTCGCAGTTCTCGCCCAGGTCGCCGACATGGAGCGCCAGCGGATCGCCGAGAGGACCGCAGCGGGACGTGAAGAGGCCCGACGGAGCCTAGCAGCGACCGGCAGGACGCACCGGGGCAAGACCAGCATGGGCCGCCCGAATGCCGCGGACCCGACGGAGGTCGTCGCGTGGCGGAAGGAGCACGGCGCCAGCATAGCAGCCACCGCCAAGCAGTTCGGGATTTCGACCGCGAGCGTCAGCAGGTACGGCAAGGGGGCGTAATAGAGGGCGCAGCTTCTCTGCTGCCCTGCATTTTTCGCTACGTGTTATCTTGGTTGGGCCACGTAATGGAGACTTTCTCGTCCATTGTTCTTCGCATAAACTCAAGAAGCTCCATGGTGGCTTCGCGACTGTCACGTTCGTACTTCTCTGCATCGCGGCAGATAGCATCGGCTATGTCGGACAGCTCTTTTATGTGAGCATAGTGCCTTTCTTGCTCCGCCTGCGTAAGCGTGAAATATGTTCGCCCGTCGTCGGCAATCTTCACGCTGATTTTCTCTCCGAGACGCCGCGAGGTGCTAGCATATGAAGCCCAGAGCTTCAGGGCCGCATTGTGAGCGGCAGCCAAGTGTATCACCTTCTTGAGGAGTTCGGTCTGCTTATGGTCGACCATCGCCGTCAGAGCTGCTGGGTCAATCTTGATTGCCTCGGGTTGAAACATGTGCGCCGGGAGGGTGAGCCAGTTTGAAGAAATCCCGGGCGCTGGGGGTGCGGGGGTTCGAGCGAGCTTTGCCTGAGCCTTGCGAACAGTGTCAGCAAACTTGGATAGGTCGTCCGAGGCTTGAAGGCAGGCATACAGAGCTTGAAGGAGAAGCGCGCGCTCATGGACCTTCTTGTCCTTAGATCGATTGGCTTGATCATCCTTGAACGCTGATCGTTGGAGTAGCCAAGAAATGATACCGCTCGAGAGTGCGCCCACTATGGCGCCAAAAATCGCAGCGACAAACTCGGATGCCCCGGGCATGCTTCGCCATTCCTGAATGTGCGAACTGCAGCGCGTCAGGCTTTCCTGCATCAATGGGAGCAAGCTACTCCCCGTCAAGTTCCTGCAACCTCTTCAATATCGCCTTTTCGTGCCCGTAAATATCCACCGGGGCACTGACGGAATGCCGCGTTTCGTGCTTGCCTTCGAAGGTGCCGAAATGCTTGCTGGTCGCGCTATTGAAGTGCAGCCGCGCGATGCTCTTCCGGTTGTTGTCGTCGAGCAGGATGGCGCAATACGACTTGGCATCGCGGATTACGATGCGCTTCGGGTCGACCTTCCGTGCCCCGATGGCCCTCACAATGTTGAAGCCCTCCAGTTCCTCGGGGGTCGTCTCCAGTTCCTCCTGCGGCGCCTCGGGCACCTCTTCGATGTCTTCGCCGCCACTGCGTAGGGCAGAGGTAAGCCGGTCGGTTACCTTGTCGCGAATTAACGTGGCCACCGCGTTGGCGATCAGGGGAGCGAAGGCATCCCTGACTGCTGCGGTAAATCGCCCGGGTGAAACGCGCCCAGCAATCAAGCGGACGAACTCTTCAGACGGGTTCTGGAACTCGGCCTCCAGTTCTTTGTAGACAAGGGTCTGGAGCTTGAGTTTCCCAGCTTCCTGTATGATCCGCTCGATATCGAAGGCAGACTTGGTGAAGCTTTCAAGGGTGCGGAAGTCCGGTTTGCGCAGCGCCTCCAAGTCAAGCGTGAAGAAGGGGCGCTCGTCCATGCGATTGGGCGTGTCGATGTCGGCGAAGAACTTGTAGACGACGCCGTTGGTCAGGATGGCTACGCGAGCCTCCGTCACGCTGAAGTAGCGGAACAACTGGGATGCGTGGTTGACGTTCAATTCCGAGTGCGACGGCTTGCACTCCAGCAGCATGTGAACTTGTCCGTTCGAACAGACCGCGTAATCAACCTTCTCGCCCTTCTTCGTGCCGACGTCGCAGGTGAACTCGGGGATCACCTCTGCCGGATTGAATACGTTGTAGCCGAGCGACTGCAGAAAGGGCATCACGAGCGCGTTCTTCGCCGCCTCTTCTGTTGCTAGAACCTCGCGATGCTCGCGTACTGTCTTCGCCAGTTCGTTGAGTTTTGTTTCCAGTTCCACTGTTCACCCCCTAGCTACTTCGCCGAGCAAACTATCGTTCAGGAAGCGGTGCGCAAGAGTTCTTTGCGGCTGAAGTCATGCAGGGACACTGTACCCCTTGCCGATAGCCCGCGGGACTGTTACACGACTGCCCACATCGGAAGTTGAAAACCCAAGGACTTCTGCGGTTTTCGGTGGGCAAACCGGTAATCCAGCCCTGTCCACCACCGCCTTCCTGCACGGACCCGGCATCATACTGCGCGCAGCATTATGCGGGCTGGGGAAGTGCCGGGTTGCGCAACTGCCCCGCAAATCTGTCCCACAAGGCGAAGAAGGGCTTCGAGATCCACCAGATCGCCGCCACCACGAGGATCGAAACGATTCCGTCGACGGCATAGTGATAGGCGAGGTGGATCGAGCCGATGAAGATTGCGAGGAGGAAGGCAAAGAAGAACCACCCGGCCCGGGCGTTCACTTCCCTGATGGCGAGCCAGAACAGGAAAGCCATGGCGACGTGCATACTTGGCATGGCGGTGATTCCGCTGCCGAGCCCGCGGGCGTCGGCATGGAACCATGCGAGGAGCATCTCCTGGACCTTGAGCGTCATCACCGGGACCTGTTCGTTGGCGGAGTAAAGATAGGCCATCTGGTCCGCGAAATGCGGATTTCCGACCAGTTCTTCGAGAAAGACCGGGCCGACCGAGGCGAGCAGCGTGGCCATCAGCCCGCCGATCAGCGTCCAGGACAGGAGAAAGCCGAAAAAATAGCGGCGACGGATCCCGCCGTCGACCGGATAGAACAGAAAGTAGAGGCAACCCGGATAGATCAACAACATCCATAGCTGGTAAAGCAGGGCGATGAAGGCGGTAAGCGGGGGATGGCCGAACAACGGCTGCAGGACTTCCCAGCCGTCCATGCCGAAGAACAGCGTCTGGTCCCAGGCAATGAAGGTGGCATCCCAGCTGTAGGCGTTGAACAGCGGGATCATCGCCTTCATCTTGGAGAAAAACGGCATGAAGCTCACGATTACGGCCAGCATCGGCAGTCCGGCAAGCATGCGAGCCCGGCGCGGACCGGTGAGGTAGTGGGTCTTGAAATGCTCGATCGGGCTGGGTGGCCGGTCCTTCCACAGCCGCCAGCCGAAATCGAGCGCGAGCATGAGCACGATGCTGACGAAATAGACCTGTCCGTTGAGCAGGATCAGTTCGGGGCCGAAATAGACGCCCTTTTGTGCCATCAGGGCGAAGCAGGTGAAGAACAGCAGGATCGCCAAGGCGATGATCGGGGCCTCGTCCCACAGCCGGTCCACCAGCCGGAGAGAGGGGGCGTCTGGAGACATGGTGCTCGCTTCTGCGCTCATGGGCCGGGCGATAGGACCAAATCGTCACGAAAGGCTTAAGGTAAACGCATCCTTCACACCTCCCGGCTTGTGGGCGCGAGGGCAAGTGGATAGATGGCGGGCATGGCCGGAGACATCGTAGACAACAAGGGGCGGGGGGATATCGCCTGGGGCTGGCCCCCGATCCACCCCGAAGGGCGCAAATTCGGGCTGATCGCCGGGGCCATAAGCCTCGTCACGGCCTTTCTCGCATGGGAGACGGTGGCCTGGCCCATGGCCTTCCTCACGCTCGGCGTGCTGGCTTTCTTCCGCGATCCCGAGCGGGTGGTGCCGCAGGACGACAATTTTATCGTCTCGCCCGCCGACGGGCTCGTTACCCTGATCGAACAGGTCGATCCGCCGGCCGAACTGGTGATTGATGACGGCAGCGGCTCGAAGGGCTTGCCGCCCGGGCCGGTGACGCGGGTATCGATCTTCATGTCGGTCTTCGATGTGCATATCAACCGCTCGCCGATCGCGGGCACGATTACCCGGCTCGTCTATATTCCCGGCAAGTTCATGAACGCAGACCTCGACAAGGCGAGCGAGGAAAACGAGCGGCAGCATCTGCTGGTCGAGCGCAACGACGGGTTGGTGATCGGTTTTACCCAGATCGCAGGCCTGGTTGCGCGGCGGATCGTGCCGTTCGTCAAGCCGGGCGACATGGTCGGGGCCGGCCAGCGGGTTGGCCTGATCCGTTTTGGGAGCAGGGTCGATGTCTATCTTCCCGCAGGAACCGATGCCAAGGTGCTGATGGGGCAGAAGGTCGTTGCGGGTGAGACGATTCTCGCCGAGATTGGCCAGCAATTGCTCCTTGAAGGCTACAGCCAGTGAGCGATCCGGTTGACCCGCACGGCTACAGCCCGCTGGGGCCGAAGGCGTCAGAGGACGAGCTGCCGGGGCGGGGGCGGACGTTCGGGCGTGGGCTGACCCTGCGTGCCGTCGTGCCCAATGCGATCACCGCTGCCGCTCTCTGCGCGGGCCTGACCGGTATACGGTTCGCCATCGTGGGAGATTGGGAGAAGACGCTGTTCGCGGTCCTCCTCGCCGGCGTGCTCGACGGGATCGACGGGCGGATCGCGCGCCTTCTCAAGGCCCAGTCGCGGTTTGGTGCCGAGCTGGACAGCCTGGCCGATTCGCTTTCCTTCGGTATGGCTCCGGCGCTGATCCTGTTTCTCTGGTCGCTGCAGGACCTGCCGCGTTTTGGCTGGCTGGCTGCACTGGCCTTCGCGATTTCCTGTGCGCTGCGTCTTGCGCGCTTCAACGCCCAGATCGATGTCGATGACCAGCCACACAAATCGGCCGGCTTTCTGACCGGGGTTCCGGCGCCCGTCGGCGCAGGGCTGGCCTTTCTTCCGCTCTATCTCTGGCTGGGGAGCGGAAACGAGCTGTTTCGCGAGCCGGTGCTGGTTGCCGCGTGGGTCGTGGCGATCGCCTTCCTGATGATATCCAATCTTGCCACGCTGAGCTGGACCTCGATCCGGCCGCGCCGGCAGGTCAGGCTGGTCGCGATCTTCATGGTATCCATGCTGTTTGCGGCGCTGCTGACCGAACCCTGGTGGACACTCGCGGTGATCTCGGCCGGATACCTGGCGCTGATGCCTTACGGCATCCTTCGCTACGGCCGGATCAAGCGGCAGCGCGCAGCGCGCAAGTCCGGCTGACACGCCCCGGGAAGACAAGCACCTCGCCCCCCCGGCTCTGGGCCGGACAAGGACGGGCCACGATCTGGATCGTATAGGCCTGCGGGCGCCGGGCAGCCAGGGCGGCCTGGCGCAGCCCGCGGGCTACCTGGCAGGCCCGCCGCAGCGATGTTGCGGTCACGGCCAGTGCGAAAGCGGCCGCCATGGTGAAGAGCAGGGTAACAGTCACTGCGATCATCATTCTTCCCCTCTGTGGCATGCTGTCGAACAGGCTGTTCACAGCTTGTGGAAAACTCGGGAATGGGCTATCCGGATGCGAACAGAAATAGAACACGCCCTTTGTTCTATATTTGTTCCAGTCCGTCAAGTGCCCATTTTTCCGACTTCGTAATTTTCCCGGAATTTGAGGGTGGCTTTTTCGCCCGGCCAAGGTTAAGGGGCGCGCGCCTTGTGGTGATTTGCGGCATGTTGCCGCGGGTCGGGCCAAGGTAAATCCACATGGAAGGCGCTCATACCGGTGCCGAAGGCGGGCTCTCCGCCGCGGTTCCAGTCTTCCAGAGGCATAACCGGAAGGAATTTTACCATGGCGGCTCCTACCGTCAGCATTCAGCAATTGATCGAGGCCGGCGCACATTTCGGCCACCAGACCCACCGTTGGAACCCGCGGATGAAGCCGTATATCTTCGGCGCCCGCAACGGCATCCACATCATCGACCTTTCGCAGACCGTTCCGCTGATGGCGCGCGCGCTCGACTTCGTCTCGCAGACCGTTCGTGCCGGGGGCAAGGTGCTCTTCGTCGGTACCAAGCGCCAGGCGCAGGAGCCGATTGCACAGGCTGCCCGTTCCTGCGGCCAGCACTTCGTCAACCATCGCTGGCTTGGCGGCATGCTGACCAACTGGAAGACCATCTCTCAGTCGATCAAGCGTCTCAAGACGCTTGAAGAAACGCTTTCGGGCGACACGGCCGGCCTGACCAAGAAGGAAGTCCTCCAGCTGACCCGCGAGCGCGACAAGCTTGAACTCTCGCTTGGCGGCATCCGCGACCTCGGCGGCATTCCGGACGTGATGTTCGTTATCGACGCCAACAAGGAAGATCTGGCGATCAAGGAAGCTGCCGTTCTCGGTATCCCGGTCGTCGCCGTGCTCGACACCAATGTCGATCCGACGGGTATCGCCTTCCCGATTCCGGGCAATGACGACGCCAGCCGCGCGGTCCGCCTATACTGCGATGCAATTGCGCAGGCGGCTTCGCAGGGCACGAATGAAGGCGTTGTCGATTCCGGCCGCGATTTTGGCGAAATGGCCGAACCGCCGGCGGAAGAAGCCATCGCCGAGGCCGTTCCGGCCGAAGCGGCGCCCGAAGCGTAATCGAACTGGCACATTTGCCGTTTAGCGCGCCGGGCCATCACCAATGGTCCGGCGCTGCACCGCAATTTCAAAGAGGACAGAACAATGGCTGCTTACACTCTCGCCGATGTGAAGACGCTGCGTGAAAAGACCGGCGCCGGCATGATGGACGCCAAGAAGGCGCTTGAATCTTCGGGCGGCGACATCGAGGCTGCCGTCGACGCGCTGCGGGCCAAGGGCCTGGCCACCGCGCAGAAGAAGTCGAGCCGCACCGCCGCCGAAGGGCTGGTCGGCGTGGCCGTTGCCGGCACCCGCGGCGTTGCCGTCGAAGTGAACTCGGAAACCGACTTCGTGGCCAAGAACGACAAGTTCCAGGACTTCGTCCGCAAGACCACCGAAGCCGCGCTCGGCGTGGACGGTGACGATGTCGACGCACTCAAGGCCGCAGCCTATCCCGATGGCGGCACCGTGGCCGACAAGCTGACCGACAACGTCGCGACCATCGGCGAGAACCAGCAGGTCCGCCGGATGAAGACCGTGTCGGTCGAGCAGGGCGTGATCGTGCCCTACATGCACAACGCCGCCGCGCCGAATCTCGGTAAGATCGGCGTGCTCGTCGCGCTCGAATCCGAAGCCGATGCCGGTGCGCTCGAAGCGCTGGGCAAGCAGCTCGCGATGCATATCGCCGCAGCTTTCCCGCAGGCGCTGAATGCCGAAGGCCTTGATCCCGAAACGATCGCCCGCGAGCGCGCGATCGCCCAGGAAAAGGCGGCCGAAAGCGGCAAGCCCGAAAACGTCCAGGAAAAGATGGTCGAGGGCGCCGTTGCCAAGTTCGCCAAGGAAAATGCCCTGCTGAGCCAGGTCTTCGTGATGGACAACAAGACCCCGATCCAGCAGGTGATCGATGCTGCCGGCAAGGAAGCCGGCGCCAAGATCGTCCTGAAGGATTACGTCCGCTTCCAGCTCGGCGAAGGCATCGAGAAGGAAGAGAGCGACTTCGCAGCCGAAGTGGCCGCCGCTGTCGCCGGCTGAGCGCACTGAACGATTCAAGGTCCCCGCGCCATCCGGTGGCGCGGGGATTTCTGTATCCGGTGCAGACGCTTCCCCTTGGCAGGTGCCTTGGGGTCCCTATAAGAGCCGCGCAAACCTCTAGCTGCTGCGAGTTTCACTCCCCATGTCGATGCTCCCTATGAAACGGGTCCTGCTCAAGCTTTCGGGCGAAGTGCTGATGGGCGACGCGCTGTTCGGAATCGATCCCGAATTCGTCGCGGAACTGGCCAAGGAGGTGAAGGCGGCCAAGGAGACCGGGCTGGAGATCTGCCTGGTTATCGGCGGGGGCAATATCTTTCGCGGCATGGCCGGGGCGGCCAAGGGGATGGACCGGGCCCAGGCGGACTACATGGGTATGCTGGCGACCGTGATGAACGCGCTGGCCATGCAGAACGCCTTGGAACAGCTGGGTGTCGAGACCCGGGTCCAGAGCGCAGTGCAGATGGACCAGGTCTGCGAACCCGTGATCCGCCGCCGGGCCGAGCGCCATCTCGAGAAGGGCAGGGTGGTCATCTTCGCCGCCGGGGTGGGCGCACCCTATTTCACTACCGATAGCGGCGCGGCGCTGCGCGCCGCCGAAATGCGGTGTGACGCTCTCTTCAAGGGCACAAGTGTTGACGGGGTCTATGATTCCGATCCGAAGAAGAATGCCGTTGCCAAGCGTTTTGATATAGTAAGTTACGATCGGGTTCTGGCGGATAACCTCAAGGTAATGGATGCCTCCGCCGTGGCGCTTTGCCGCGACAACGAGATTCCGATCGTGGTGTTCTCGATCCGCGAGAAGGGCAACCTTGCCCGGGTGCTCGCGGGCGAGGGCGTCCAGACAATTGTACAGAAGGATGGCTGACCATGGCTAAATACGACAAGGCCGACATCGAACGCCGAATGAACGGCGCGGTGGAATCGCTGAAAAGCGACCTCGGCGGCCTCCGGACCGGGCGCGCCAATGTGAGCCTGCTCGATCCGGTGGTGGCAGAGGTTTACGGTGCGATGATGCCGCTCAACCAGGTGGCGACCGTTTCGGCGCCTGAGCCGCGGATGCTCAGCGTGCAGGTATGGGACAAGTCGAACCTGATCGCGGTCGAGAAGGGGATTGCCAAAGCTGGGCTCGGCCTCAATCCGATGATCGATGGCCAGACCATTCGCCTGCCGATTCCCGATCTGACCGAAGAGCGGCGCAAGGAACTGGCCAAGCTTGCCGGGCAGTATTCGGAAAAGGCCAAGATCGCGATCCGCAATGTACGTCGCGACGGGATGGAAGCGCTCAAGGAGGACGAGAAAAAGAAGGATATCTCCGAAGATGAGCGCAAACGGCTCGAGGAAGAAGTCCAGAAGCTGACCGACAAATACGTCGCGGAAACCGATGCTGCATCGGAGGCGAAGGAGAAGGAAATTCTCAGCCAGTGATCAGTTTGACCTGCGTCTCCTTGCCGCATGCTGCCTCGAAGGACCTCGCTCCGGGCGACGTCTGCCGAGGCGGCTTTTCGCAGGTACGCTGAATGTCGGTGCAAGACAGCAATCCCCGCCATGTGGCGATTATCATGGATGGCAATGGCCGCTGGGCGAAGAAGCGGCATCTCCCGCGCGCAATGGGTCATCAGAAGGGCGGCGAGGCCGTTCGGCGCGCGGTCAAAGCCTGCTCGAAATATGGGATCGAATGCCTGACGCTCTATGCCTTCTCGTCCGAAAACTGGAAACGCGGCGAGGAGGAAGTGGGCGATCTCATGAACCTGATGAAGAAATTCATCGGGTCCGACCTCGAGGATTTCATCGCCAACGGAATCCGCTTGCGCATCCTTGGTGACTACACAGCCTTCGAGCCGGAGATTGTCGCCCTGCTCGAGGATGCGCTCGAACGAACCAAGGCGGGCAAGCAGACGCTGGCCGTCGCGCTCAACTACGGCTCGCAGCAGGAAATTGCCCGAGCGGCACGGCTCGCAGCCGATCAGGGCGAGATTTCGCCCGAGACGATCGCCGCGAATCTCTACACCGCCGACCTGCCTCCGCTTGACCTGCTGATCCGCACTTCGGGCGAGATTCGGCTGTCCAATTTCCTGCTCTGGCAATCGGCCTATGCGGAAATGTATTTCACCGAGGTTCTCTGGCCCGATTTCGGCGAGCAGGACCTCAAGCTGGCGCTCGACGAATTTGCCAGGCGGGAGCGGCGCTTTGGCGGGCGCTAAGGTTCCGGCGAGCCGCTCCGATCTCGGCGTGCGGACGGTCTCGGCCATCGTCATGCTGGCAATTGCCGGGTCGGCGCTCTGGCTTGGCGAATTGTGGTGGACCCTGTTTGTCGTTCTGCTCGCGTTGGCGGTATTCGTTGAATGGATGCGCCTGGTGCGGAGGATCGGCTATGGTGCCCTTGGCTGGATCTTCTGGGTAACCTTTGCCTTGGCCTATATCGGCCTGGCCTGTCTTGCCCTCATCAGCCTGCGCAACGCTTCGGCATTGATCGTGCTCGGCATGGTCGGCGTGGTTATCGCGACTGATATCGGTGCCTATTTTGCCGGGCGGGCGATTGGCGGACCGAAAATCGCCCCGCGGATCAGCCCATCCAAGACCTGGGCCGGACTTGGCGGCGGCATGGTGGCCGCTGCCGCCGTCGGCGCGCTGGTCGGTTACGGTTTCGAGCCTCCGGTCGACGGCGCGCAGGGCCTCTGGCCCCTAGGCGCCGGAATGGGCGCGGCACTTGCGGTGGTCGCCCAGGCGGGCGACTTCTTCGAAAGCTGGCTCAAGCGCAGGGCCGGCGTGAAGGATTCGGGTACGCTCATTCCCGGCCATGGCGGCCTGTTCGACCGGGTCGACGGCATGCTGGCCGTCTCCATGGTCGGCGGCATCATCAGCCTGGCCATCTGGTTCGTGCTGACATGACCCGCACAATTTCCATCCTCGGCGCGACCGGCTCGATCGGCGCATCCACGCTGGATCTGATCCGTCGCGAGCGTGAGAAATGGCGGGTCGTCGCTCTCACCGCCAATTGCCAGGCTGCCGAACTTGCAGCCCTGGCCCGCGAGTTCGGGGCGGAGATTGCGGTTGTTGCCGACGAATCCTGCCTACCCGAATTGCGTGCCGCGCTCGCAGGAACGTCGATCGAAACGGCCGGCGGGGGGGAGGCCCTGACCGCCGCCGCAGCGCGTGGGGCGAACCTCACCGTGGCGGCGATCGTGGGTTGTGCCGGACTGGAGCCGACCATGGCAGCGATCGAACAGGGCGGGGTGATCGCACTGGCCAATAAGGAAGCGCTTGTTTCGGCCGGCGAAGTCCTGATGGCGTCGGTCCGCGCCCACGGTGCGACCCTGCTGCCAACCGATAGCGAACACAACGCGATCTTCCAGTGCCTGCAAGGTGGGCGGATCGAGGACGTCGCAAGGATCACGCTCACCGCAAGCGGAGGCCCGTTCCGCGAGTGGACCCCCGAACAATTGCGCGAGGCATCTCCGGCGCAGGCGGTCAAGCATCCCAACTGGTCGATGGGCGCCAAGATCAGCGTCGACTCCGCGACGATGATGAACAAGGGGCTCGAATTCATCGAGGCCTGGCATCTGTTCCCGGTCGGGCTCGACCGGCTGGGAATCGTGGTTCACCCGCAATCGGTCATCCACTCCATGGTGGAATATCGCGACGGATCGACGCTCGCGCAGCTCGGCCCGTCGGATATGCGGGTTCCGATCGCCTCCTGCCTTGGCTGGCCGGAACGCATGGACACGCCTTGCGGCAAGCTCGACCTCGCCGGCATCGGTGCGTTGACCTTCTTCGCGCCGGATGAGGAACGCTTTCCGGCGACACGCATCGCGCGCGAGGCGGCGCAATCGGGCGGGGCCGCACCCGCGGTACTCAACGCCGCCAACGAAGCGGCGGTTGCGGCTTTCCTTGCCGGCAGGCTAAGGTTCACTGATATTGCCGCGGTGGTCGAGGAAAGTCTCGCGCGCGGCGTTCCTCCGTCGCCTTCCTCGCTGCAGGAAGTACTGGCCGTCGATCGCGAGACAAGGATAAAGGTCGCAACCATGCTGGAGCATGCCTGACATGTTTCAATCCGTCCCCTGGTGGATGATGATCCTCGGCTTCGTGCTGGTGCTTGGCCCGCTAGTGGTCCTGCACGAGCTCGGCCACTATCTGGTCGGCCGCTGGTGCGGGGTGAAGGCAGACGCCTTCTCGGTCGGTTTCGGCAAGGAAATTGCCGGCTACACCGACCGGCACGGAACCCGCTGGAAACTCTCGGCTATCCCACTCGGTGGCTATGTCCAGTTCGCGGGCGACATGAATCCGGCGAGCCAGCCGAGCGACGAATGGCTGTCCATGCCGGCGGAGGAGCGCAACCGGACCTTTCAGTCGAAGCCGCTATGGCAGCGCGCCCTCATCGTGCTGGCGGGGCCTTTGACCAATTTCCTGCTTGCGATCGCCATCTTTGCCGCCTTCAACCTGGCTTATGGCAAGCCGGATCCCGCCAATGCCGACCAGCTTTCCGTCACCGATTTCGCCGAACAATCGGCCGCTCGCGACGCTGGCCTGGCCGAGGGGGACCGGATCGTCTCGATCGACGGAGAAGTGGTCGAAACCTATCGCGACCTCGTTGACCATTTTCTGATGTTTCCCGGTAAGACCGTCTCGGTGCACGTCGACCGCGAAGGCGAGCGGATGACCTTCCCGGTCACAGTGGCCAGCCATGTCGAGACCGACCAGTTCGGCAATGAACAGCGGGTCGGGCGGATCGGAGTCTTTGTCGGTGAAGGGAGCCGGGTTGGGGTCGGGCCGGGTGAAGCCCTTTTGCTGGCCTTCGAACAGACCAATGGAATCGTCCGCCTGATGGTGACCGGCATAGGTCAGATCATCGTAGGCGACCGGTCGGTTGCCGAACTCGGCGGACCGATCAAGATCGCCAAATATTCGGGCGAACAGCTTTCGCTCGGGCCCGAAGCTTTCGTCGCCTTTATCGCCATGATCTCAATTAACTTGGGGTTCATTAACCTCCTGCCAATCCCGGCCCTCGACGGCGGGCACCTGGCTTTCTACGCGGCCGAAGCGGTCCGTCGTAAGCCGGTCGGCCCCCGCGGGCAGGAGTGGGCCTTTCGTACCGGCATCGCGCTGGTCCTGGCGCTCATGCTGTTCGTGACGATAAACGACATCGCATCGCTGATCTCGGTTGGGGGATAGGCGGGGAAAAGGAAGGACTGGCGCAACTCGGCGAGGGACTCCGGCTTGATTGGCGACACCGCATCGGGCAAGGGCGTTGGGCCTTGTGCCCGCGGAGAGCCCGTTACCGGCCATCGCGAAGGCGCCACGGAATAGGCCTGGATTGGTGAAGACGGGAACAGCCTTGTCAAGAAATGGACTGCGAATGAGCCTGACGGCCTGTAACAACGGCACGAAACGCCGCCACGCCAAGTTGTGTGCGGCGATGCTGCTGGGCGGGACCGTCATGGCGGGCATGCCTGCAGTGGCCTACGCCCAGGATGCGGGGCAGGCCGCGGGTGAGACCCCGGCGGCGGCGGCGCAGGGGGATGTCATCCGTTCGATTTCCGTGACCGGGGCACAGCGGCTCGAGCCGGTAACGATCCTGTCCTATATCGCGCTCCGCACCGGACAGGTCTATTCGCAGGAGGCAGCCGACAAGGCGATCACCGATCTCTATGCGACCGAGCTCTTTTCCAGCGCCACGATCGTCAACAACAGCGGTGACCTGCTGATCCAGGTCCAGGAAAATCCGATCATCAACCGGATCGTCCTGGAGGGCAACAAGCGGATCAAGAACGACAAGATCCTGCCCGAGATCAAGTTGGCGCCGCGCCAGATCTTCACGCGCTCCAAGGTTCGCGCGGACGTCGCCCGCATCATCGAGCTTTACAAGCGCCAGGGCCGCTTCGCCGCCACGGTCGAACCGAAGATGGTCCAGCTCGAGCAGAACCGTGTCGATATCGTCTTCGAGATTTCCGAAGGTCCCAAGTCCAAGGTCCGCCAGATCAACATCATCGGCAACGACGAGTTCTCCGATGACTCGCTGCGTGACGAAATGGTCACCAAGCAGGACCGCTGGTTCCGCCTTTTCAGTTCGGGCACCAGCTACGATCCCGACCGGCTTGCCTTCGACCAGCAGAAACTGCGCCAGTTCTACCTGACCCAGGGCTACGCCGATTTCCGTGTGGTTTCGGCGGTCGCCGAGCTGACGCCCGACAAGCGTGATTTCATCATCACTTATGTGGTCGAGGAAGGGCAGCGCTACAAGTTCGGCGCGGTCACGGTCGACAGCCAGCTGCGCGAATTCGACGGCGAGATCATGGCCCGCAACCTGCCGATGAAAACCGGCGACTGGTACGATGCCAAATTGGTCGAGGACACGGTCGAGCAGATCACCGAGACTGCCGGCACGTTCGGCTATGCCTTCGCCGACATCCGGCCACGCTTCAATCCGAACCGCGACGATCTTACCATGGACATCCAGTTCCTCATCAGCGAGGCGCCGCGGGTCTATATCGAGCAGGTCAATGTCAACGGCAACACGCTGACGCAGGACAAGGTCGTCCGGCGCGAGTTCCGTATCAACGAAGGCGATGCCTTCAACTCGCTGCAGGTCTCGCGCTCGACCGCACGCATCAACTCGCTCGGCTACTTCCAGGAGAACTTCGAGATCGAACAGCGCGAGGGCAGCCAGCCCGACCGCATCATCCTCGATGCCAATGTCCAGGAACAGCCGACCGGCGAACTACAGCTTTCGGCTGGCTTCTCCAGCCTCGAAAGCTTCATCCTCCAAGGCTCGATCCGCCAGCGCAACTTCCGCGGCCGCGGCCAGACGGTGGGGGCCAGCGTCAACTGGTCTCGTTATTCGCGCAGCGCTTCGCTGAGCTTCACCGAGCCCTATCTGTTCGACAAGAACATTTCGGTCGGCGCGGACATCTACCGACGTGACCTGAACAGTTTCAACTATTTCAATAACGATCGCAACACGACCTTCGAACAGGCGACCACCGGCTTCCAGTTGCGCGCGGGCGTGCCGCTGACGGAATATATGTCGCTGGTTGGCCGCTACACGCTCAACTTCGACGACGTGACGCTTGACGAGAACACTTATTTCGCCGATTTCGACGGCGACGGGATCCGCACCTGCGAACCGCTGATCGCTGGGCGCTATCTGTGCGACACGATCGGCAACCGCACCAGTTCGATCCTCGGCGCCTCGCTGGTTTATGACACGCTCAACAACCGTGTCCGGCCGACGGCGGGCGAACGGGCGGTAGTCAATGTCGACTTTGCGGGCCTGGGCGGTAACGTCAAATATGCCAAGCTGCGGGCGGAGGCGGCGAAATACTGGTCGGTCGGCTCCGGCTTCGTTTTCTCGCTCTCGGCCGAAGGCGGCTACATCAAGGGCCTCGAGGATCGCGGCGCGGGCGAGGACGACGTTCGCCTGGTTGACCGGTTCTTCCTCGGGGAAGGGCAAATCCGTGGTTTCGACATCCGCGGTGTCGGTCCGCGCGTTCTTCGCAAGCCGATCCTTGACGATGGCGAAGGCAATCCGGTGATCGTCGAGGATCGCGACCAGATCGTCGACGACGCTCTGGGTGGCAACATCTACTACCTCGGCCGCGCCGAACTCGAAATCCCGCTCGGCAGCGGTGCGCGGGAACTCGGTCTTCGTCCTTCCATCTTCGTTGATGTCGGGGCGCTCTGGGGAATCGAGCAGCCCGTGCTGCAGGGCGGCCTGGATACGTTCCCGGACGGAATCTTCGTGCCGACGCGTGATGTGGACGGCAATGCACTCTACGTCGACATCGAACGCGATGCTGAAGGCAACGTGACCTCGACCACAACTACGACCGACCCCTTCGATGCCAATGGCGATGCCAACGACCCCATCGGTCAAACCATTCCGCCCTTCATCGAGCAATATGTTGGCGATACACCCAAGCCGCGTGTGGCCGTGGGTATCGGGGTCAACTGGAACTCGCCCTTCGGTCCCTTCCGGATCGACTTCGCTCATGTACTCGTCAAAGCCGAAGGCGACGACGTGAAACGCTTCTCTTTCAATGTAGGAACCCAGTTCTGATGAATATGCTTTTCAAGCCGGCGCTTGCCGCCGGAATTGCTCTTGCAGCCCTGGCTGCTCCCGCCGCCGCACAGGTCAACGGCATCGCTACCAGCAACCCGGCACTGGCCATTGCCCAGGCTCAGGCACGCGACGCCGGCTACAAGCAGATCGAGCAGACCTTCGCCACGCAGTTCCAGCAGGTCCAGCAACTGCGGGCCGAGCAGCAGCAGCTTGAGGCCAGCCTCGATACGAATGGCGACCAGAACATTTCCGAGCAGGAAGTTCAGGCTAATCCGGCAGTCGTCCAGCAGATCCAGCAGAAGGAACAGCAGCTTGGGCAGGCGACCCAGCCGATCGCGCTGGCCCAGTATTACGTCATCGAACAGCTGCTCAACGATTTCCCCAACGCGCGCCAGCAGGTGATCGAGGCCAAGGGCATCCAGGTCATGCTGGCGCCTGATGCGATCCAGTACGGCCCGCAGAACATGGATGTGACGCAGGATATCGTCGCAGCCCTCAACCAGCGTCTGCCGAGCGTGGCAACGGCGGTGCCGCAAGGCTGGCAACCGCGTCAGAACACGGCGCAGGTCCATCAGGCAGTGCAGCAGATCCTGGTTCTTGCTGCCGCGCAGGCACAGGCTCGGGCACAGCAGGGAACCGCGGCTCCGGCGACCCAGCAACCGGTCGGTCGCTGAGTTGATCGGAACGGGGGCCGGAAAATGAGTCAGGAAGAAAAAGCACCGGAATATGATATTCTCAAGGTGCTGAAAGCCTTGCCGCATCGCTACCCACTGCTCCTGGTCGATCGTGTCAGGAGCATGGTGCTCGGCGAGCGAATCCATGCGGTGAAGGCGGTTTCCTTCAACGAAGAATTCTTCCAGGGCCATTTTCCCGGCCGCCCGATCATGCCGGGTGTCCTGCAGATCGAGGCGATGGCTCAGGCGGCCGCGATCCTCGGGATCGAGACGCTCGAACTCGCCGGAACTGGCAAGCTGGTTTACTTCATGGGGATCGAAAACGCGAAATTTCGCGCCCCGGTGGAGCCCGGCTGCCTGCTCGACCTGCATGTCGAATTCACCCAGAAGCGCAGCCGCGTATACAAGTTCAGGGGCGAGGCGAGTGTGGAAGGCAAGAAGACCTGCGATGTCGAATTCACCGCGATGATTGCCGATCCGCCGGCTTGAACAGCAATTCCTTGCAATTGGCGGGCCCTGCCGTTAAGGGCGCCGCTTTCCAGACATCCTGGGGCCGGTCGGAACCGGTCCGACAACGGAGTTAGATTGCCATGAAGGCCGAAATTCATCCCGACTACCACATGATCACGGTCAAGATGACCGATGGTACCGAATTCCAGACGCGCTCGACCTGGGGCAGCGAAGGCGACACGCTGGCGCTCGACATCGACCCGACCAGCCACCCGGCCTGGACCGGCGGTACGCAGCGCCTGCAGGATGGCGGCCGCGTGGCGCAGTTCAACAAGCGTTTCGGCGGGCTCTCGCTCAAGAAGAAGTAAGCTTCGATCTTGATCGACGAATTCAGGGGAGGGCGGTCCGGTGGGCCGCCCTTCTTTTATCGGGTTCGGGACTCGTACCGCACGACCCCGGCCCAGCCGCTCCTGCCGTCATTGTCCTTTGGGTGGTTCTGCCCGTCATGCACCGGCAGTTCCTCGAATAGATAACGATCGAGGCCATCAAGGCAGACCCCGTTGATCCCGTATTTGTCGGGCTCGGAGCGCAATTGGTGGAACGGATGGATGCCGCATGTGGAGCAGAAGTGATGCTTCGCCACGCCGGTGTTGAACGTGTAGAGCGTCAGGCGGTCCTGACCCTCGGTGATCCTGAGCGCGGCGAGCGGGACGTCGATCAGGATGGAACCCTTCATCCCGCATAGCGAGCAATTGCAGAGATGGGGAAACCATGATTCGGGCAAGTCAGCCTCGAAGCGGACGGTGCCGCAATGGCAACCGCCCGGCAGAGTAACGGCCTCGCCTATGCGCATTTGATGCAGCGGGTCGCGATCGGGCGGGCCTTGATCCGCTCCATGGCGATTTCGTCGCCACAAATCGCGCAGGTGCCATAGGTCCCGTTGGCGATACGCAACAGGGCCAGCCGGATCTGCTGGATTTCGTTGCGCAGCACTTCGTCCACGCCTTCAAGTGCCTCGTCGTCGGCAAGGTCGACAGCCTGTTCTTCCCAATCAGCGTCGAGCGGATGGCGGAGGTCATCCTCGATGATCTCGGCGCGTTCGATCAGTCCGGCGAGCCGCGACTTCAGCTGTTCTTCCAGTTCCTTGTATTCGCTCATCACCACCCCCAGGGTCGTTCTCGGTACCATTTCGTAATCACATATTTCAGCCCCTTGCGCACCTTCATCGCGTGATGAAGCGTCGCAGGATTGGGACTGCCGTCCTTCCGGCGGTTGTTCCAGCATACCAGCTTGCCGGTTTCAGGCAGGAACGATTTGTTGATCACCTTGAACCGTGTAGCACCACCGGCCTGGACATCGTTGAGGTAGATCATGAAAGTCCAGCTGCGCTGCCCGGCGACATTGCAATACCGCGCGTAATCACGCCCGCTCGGCTCGAAATAATCGGTATGCGCCTTGAATTCCTGGCCCACCTCGTAGCGTTGCCCCTGGACGGGTTCGCCGTGGGCTGGGTCGATACCGTTGAAATCGAACAGCATTCGCTCCAGTTCCCTGACGGAAGAATCCTCGGGCGAGAGATCACAGGTTTCGCTGGTGCGGAAATACTGGTCGTTGTCCCGGTCGGCCAGGTCGGAGGGGCGGCGGTTTGCGTCGATCAGTGCGATCAAGTCGTCGCAGAGTTCCGGTGGAAGGAAGCCGGGTACGAAAAACAGGTCCAGCCGAGGAGACGGGACCTGCCGGACGCCTGGTCTGGCTGTCAGGATTTCGGGTGAAGAATCACCGGGCGATAGCATGGTCGGGACGATAGGCGAGGCGCTTGCGGGCGCAAGCCGGATCGGCCATGCGAAATTTTCTTGCGTGAATTTCGACCGGGCGAAGTTTTCGCTTCCCATTCCGGCCCTCTTGTGCAAGAGGCTCGCGCCCATGCCGATGGTGGGTTGACCCCGCGGCATGGCAGCCTAACAGCACGCATCTCGGCATGCGTGCCTGGCATGTGGCGATCGTAGCTCAGTTGGTTAGAGCGCCGGTTTGTGGTACCGGAGGTCGTGGGTTCGGATCCCATCGGTCGCCCCATTTTCCAGTCATCGCAGCCTATCCCTGGATCCCCAAACTGGCGGGTGTGCGACATGGCGGCTTTCTGGACCGAAGCGGATTTCGACGATCACGAACTGGTCCAGTTCGTGCGCGATCGCGACAGTGGGCTGACCGCGATCATTGCGGTCCATTCGAGCCATCTCGGACCCGGTGCGGGCGGCACGCGCTTCTGGCACTACGCCGATCCGGCCGGGGCCATGCACGATGCCCTGCGGCTCAGCCGCGGTATGAGCTACAAGAATGCCATGGCCGGCCTGCCGATGGGCGGCGGCAAGGCAGTCATCCTTGCCGATGAGAACAAGACCAAGACTCCGGCGATGCTCGCTGCCTTCGGCCGCGCTATCGAGGGGTTGGGTGGTCGCTACGTAACCGCAGAAGACGTCGGCATGGCCGAAACCGACATGGTGGCCATCTCTTCCGAAACGGCGCATGTCTGTGGTCTTCCGGCCGAAGCCGGACAGGCCGGCGGCGATCCCGGCCCCTTTACCGCTTACGGAATCTATCTCGGGATCAAGGCGGCTGTGCGTTTCAAGCTGGGCAGGAACAGCATGGACGGCGTCCATGTCGCGATTCAGGGGGCCGGCAGCGTAGGCAGCGGGGTCGCGCGTCTGCTGGCGCAGGACGGCGCACGCTTGACCCTGGCGGATATCCATCCCGAACGCGCTGCGTTGCTGGCCGCCGAATTGGGCGGCGTGACGGTGTCCGCCGCCGATATTCTCACTACGGAGTGCGACGTTGTCAGCCCCAACGCACTGGGTGCGGTTCTTAACGAAGCGAGCATTGCCGCGCTGCGTGCTCCGATCGTTGCGGGCGGGGCAAACAACCAGATCGCCCGTGCGGGGCATGGGGATCTTCTGGCCGAACGGGGAATCCTCTACGCGCCCGATTACGTTATCAATGCCGGCGGGATCATCGACGTGGCGCTCGAATATCTTGCGCGGCGCGAGGGACGATTCTGCTCCGTCGAGGACGTACATGCGAAGATCGCGGACATTCCGGCGCGGCTGGAATCCATCTGGCAGGAAAGCGCAGAAACTGGCGTTTCAAGCGATGTCGTGGCCGATCGAATGGCGCAAGAGCTGATCGGTCGCGCGGCCTTCTGAGCGATCGGGCACTTGCAGCTTTATGAAGGGGCTGTCAAAGCGCCCGGACAAAGTCTATTTGACGGTCGCACTTGACTGTATGTGATGCACGGTTTCGCCAATCCCACTCGCTTCCTGCGCCTGGCGCGCTGGCTGACCCCGCTGCTGCTGGTGAGTGGCCTGCTGCTGTCCGGTGCGGTGCTGGCCTATGGCCTGACCGCGGCTCCGGCCGAAAGGCTGCAGGGCGATTCGGTCCGCATTCTCTTCCTTCACGTCCCGACGGCCTGGCTCGGCATGGGTGGTTGGACGGCGATTGCGATTGCCAGCCTGGTCGAACTGGTCTGGCGCCATCCGCTTGCGAGCCTCGCTGCGCGGGCGGCGGCGGTGCCCGGTGCGGTGTTTACCGCGATTTGCCTCATCAGCGGCTCGCTCTGGGGGCGACCAGCATGGGGGGCCTGGTGGCGGTGGGACGGGCGACTGACCAGCATGCTGGTGCTGCTGTTCCTCTATTTCGCCTATCTTGCGCTCGCTGGCGCAGTCCAGCGGGACGGCGGGTCGAGCAGGATTCCAGCGATCTTCGGTCTGGTCGGGGCGGTCAATATCCCGATCATCCACTATTCGGTGCTGTGGTGGAATTCGCTCCACCAACCGCCGAGCATCAGTGCCGGAAATTCGGCCATGGCACCAGAATTCCTGATCCCGCTGTTGATCGGGACGGTCGGTTTCTCGCTCATCTTCGGCGGGGTCGTGCTTGCGCGCATGCGGGCCCTGCTGGCTGACATCCAGACTGAGGCCCGATTGCGGCGCAAGGCAGAGGCCGCCTGAGGCTGTCATGCGGGAAGCGCTCGACCACTGGATCTTCGTCATCGCCGCCTATGCTATTGGCATCGGCGGGACGCTGGCCATGGTAGCCTGGTCCTGGCTGCAGATGCGCAAGGCGGAAAAACGCCGGGAAGAGGTACGCAAGAAATGAACACCGCGCTCAAGCCCAAGCACCAGCGCCTTGTGCTGGTCATGCTCGCGCTCGCCGTGCTGATTGGCGCCGCGCTGTTGGCGGCGTGGGCACTTCGCAATCAGGCGAGCTTTTTCTACGTCCCCAGCGACATGGCCGCCGATCCTCCCAAACCCGGCCAGGCCGTGAGGCTTGGCGGAATGGTGCAGGAAGGTTCGATCGAGACCGAAGCCGATGGCGTGACGGTCAATTTCCTGGTCGGCGACGGCGATGCCACGATTCCCGTGCGCTACAGCGGGATCCTGCCCGATCTCTTCGTCGAAGGTTCGGGCGTGGTCGCGGAAGGCCGACTGGGTACAGACGGGACTTTCGCGGCCGATAATCTTCTCGCGAAGCACGACGAGAACTATGTCCCGCGCGAGCTGGAGGGCATGCACCGCGAACAGGCGGGCGAACTGGTCGCGGAATCGTTGCAATGATACCCGAGGCCGGACTTGCCGCACTGTGGTTGGCCGCGGCGCTGGCGGCCCTGCAGTTCCTCGCGGGTGGAATCGCCGTGCACCGTCCGCAGGGCAATGAATTGCTTGCCAGCCTGGTTCGGCCTGCCGCCGCGATCCAGGCGCTGCTGACGGGACTGGCCTTTTTGGCGCTGCTCTACGTTTTCTCGGTCACGGACCTCTCGGTAAAGCTGGTCGCCAGCAATTCGCATTCGGCCAAGCCGATGATCTACAAGCTGTCGGGTGCCTGGGGGAACCACGAAGGTTCGATGCTGCTGTGGGTCACCGTGATGGCGCTCGCCGGCGGCGGGATCGCGCTGCTCGAGCGGCGGCTGCCCGAACGGACGATGATGGCGACCTTGGCGGCGCAGGCCTTCGTCGGGCTTGGCTTCTATGCCTTCCTGCTGTTCAGTTCGAACCCGTTCGAACGCTTGCCGCAGCCGGCCGCGGAAGGCATGGGGCTGAACCCGCTGCTGCAGGACGTTGGCCTCGCCTTCCACCCGCCGACACTCTACTTCGGATATGTCGGGCTCTCGGTTGCGTTCAGCTTTGCGGTAGGCGCGCTGCTGACCCGGCAGGTCACGCCCGATTTTGCCCGAGCCATGCGGCCGTGGGTGCTGTTCGCCTGGATATTCCTTACCCTCGGCATTACCGCCGGCAGCTACTGGGCCTATTACGAACTGGGCTGGGGCGGTTGGTGGTTCTGGGACCCGGTCGAGAACGCCTCGCTCATGCCTTGGTTGGCAGCAACGGCGCTGCTTCATTCGGTAAGCGTGCTGGCTGCACGCGATGCTCTGCGAACCTGGACGATCATGCTCGGCGTGGTCGCCTTCTCGATGTCAATGGTCGGCACATTCCTGGTCCGCTCGGGCGTGCTGACCAGCGTTCATGCCTTTGCTGTCGATCCGGAACGGGGGAGCTTCATTCTTGCCCTGCTGGCGCTCTATGTCGGCAGCGCCCTGGTCCTCTTCGGCCTGCGTGCGGGGACGATCTCCGAAGGAGAGCGCTTTGCCATCACCAGCCGCGAAGGCGCACTTGTGGTCAATAATGTAGCACTTTCCGCGATTCTCGGGATCGTCCTGCTCGGCACGCTCTACCCGCTGCTGACCGAGGCCTTCGATGTCCGGGTGTCGGTTGGACCACCCTATTTCAATCCGGTCAGTGCGATTTTCCTCGTACCGATGCTCGTGGTCCTTATGGTCGGTCCGCTGTTGCGGTGGCGCAAGGACAGCCTTGGCCGCGTAAGCAAGCCGGTGCTCGGCGCTCTTGTTGTTGCGCTCGCAGCGCTGGCCGCTGCGTTGATCCTGGGCCCGGTGGAGGTCCTGCCCGCAATCGGCTTCATGCTGTCTGCGGGCGTGGCGGTTGCCAGCGTTATGCCGCTTGCGGGCCGCAACGTCCTGCGCCTGCCTTTGGCCACCTGGGGCATGGTGCTGGCGCATCTCGGCGTCGCCGTTTCGCTGTTCGGCATGGCGGCCGACAGCGCCTTTACCAAAGAGGTGCTCGTCGCGGCGCGTCCGGGCGATACCTCCGAGGTCGGACCCTGGACTGTCATGCTCGACGATGCGCGTCCGGTGGCCGGGCCGAACTGGACCGCCATGGCGGGGAATATGAGCGTTTCCTATCGTGGCGGCGATGCGATCCATGTTGCCCCGCAAGCGCGCAATTACTGGTCTCCGGTGCAGTCGACCAGCGAAGTGGCTATGGCAACGCGATGGAATGGCCAGTTCTACGCCATGATCGGCGATGAGGGCGAGGACGGCCGCTGGCAGCTGATGCTTTGGTGGAAGCCCTTCGTGACCTGGATCTGGTATGGCGGACTGCTGATTGGGCTGGGTGGAATGCTGGCGCTGGTCGGTCGGGTCATAGCAGATCTCAAGCGCCGCGATATCCAGCGGCGCGTGAGCGAACGCCGGGACGATGCAGAGGTGACGGCATGACGCGTATTCGCTGGACCTTGTGGGCCCCGCTCGCCATTTTCGGGGCGTTTGTCGTCTTGGTCGGATACCAGCTGACCCAGCCAGCGCAAACCGAAGTCGAAAGTGCGATGATCGGCAAATCAATTCCCGAATTCGACCTCAAGCCGGCGTTTGCCGACCGCCCTGGCTTGGCCAGTGCCGATCTCCGCGACGGCCAGCCCAAACTGCTCAATATTTTCGCGAGCTGGTGCATACCTTGCCGTGTCGAGGCTCCGCAGCTCGAACAGTTGCGCCGGGCAGGGGCGCCAATCCACGGGGTTGCCATCCGCGATCGGCCCGAGGACGTCGCCGCTTTCCTGGCTCAATACGGCAATCCCTTTACGCGGATCGGGGCCGATGACCTGTCGGAGGTCCAACTCGGGATTGGCTCGTCGGGCGTGCCCGAGACCTTCGTGGTCGACGGCGAGGGCGTGATCCGCTACCAGCTGATCGGTGATATCCGGCCGGAGCATGTGCCACTCCTGCTCGAGAAGTTGCAGGAGCTAGCACGATGAAGCTGCTGATATTCCTGCTTTCTCTTTGCCTGACTGCCCCGGTCCTTGCGCAAGACTCCATGCCCCCGGCGCCTTATGCCTACAGGCAGTTGGACGATCCTGCGCAGGAAGCGAAGGCACTCGAACTGATGCAGACCCTGCGCTGCCTCAAATGCCAGAGCCAGTCGATCGCAGATTCCGATGCACCGATGGCCGGCGACATGCGCCACCAGGTCCGCACCCGGATCGCTGCGGGCGAGGAGCCCGAAGCCATCCGCGCCTGGCTGATGGAACGCTATGGTGACTATGTCAGCTACAAGCCCCAGATCAGCGCCACGACCTGGCCGCTGTTCGCGATCCCGGTGCTTCTCCTGCTGGTTGCCGGCCTGGTCCTGCGCCGCCGCCTGAGGGCACGGTCATGAGCTGGATCGCGGCAATCCTCCTTGCACTGGTGGCTTTCGCTTTGGTCGCATTTGCCTTTCGCGTACCGCGCGGGGGCTGGACCGTGGTTCTGGCTGCCCTGGTTTTCGGACTGGCCGGTTACGCATTTCAGGCAAGCCCGGCCATTCCTTCGGCTCCGAAATCGGCGCAGGCGCGCAATATTGGCGAGGCTGGCTGGCAATTGGTCGCCATTCGCCAGGAATTCGTCAGCGAAAACCGGCGCTCGGGCGGCAAGGCGATGATCACTGCCGATGCACTGGTCCGCAATGGGCGGTTCGAGGATGCCGCAAAGTTGCTGGCGGGGGCGGTGGAGGATAACCCACAGGATTACGAAGCCTGGCTGGCGCTTGGCAATGCACTTGTGGAGCATGCCGAAGGCAATCTGACGCCGGCCGCGCTGCATGCCTATCGCCGGGCCACCGCGATTGCCCCGGATGAACCGGGGCCGGCGGTATTCATGGGATTCTCCATGGTACGCGAAGGCCGTCTTGTCGAAGCGCATCAGCTGTGGTCCGGTACGCTTGCTGCCGCGCCCGAGGGTGCCGAATGGCGGGAGACACTCGAACAGCGGATTGGCCTGCTCGAACAATTGATGCGCCGGATTGTCGAATCCAGCCGGAATCCGGCCAGTTAGGCCTGTGGTTATCGTATGTTGCGATGCGGAAACGGCCCTGCTAGGTGCCGCAGTTCGTCGCGCGAGTGAGTTGCAGAAGGGGCGCAAATCCCGATGAGTGACGCAGCATTGCCGCATGCCAACGGCATGACCGAAAAGCAGCGCACCACCGCCAAGGTGAAGCTTGCAGTCGGAGCCATCGGTATCGTCTTCGGCGATATCGGGACCAGCCCGATCTATGCCTTTCGCGAGACCTTCGCCGGACATCACCCGCTTGCACCCGACAATTTGCATATTTTCGGGGTAGTCAGCCTGATCTTCTGGTCGATGACGCTGGTCGTTGCGATCCAGTATGTCACCGTCCTGATGCGCGCGGACAACAAGGGGCAGGGCGGTACGCTCGCTCTGGTCGCGCTGATCTCGCGCTATGTCGGTCGGACTCGCTATGGCGCGCTGGCGATCATGTTCGGCGTCTTTGCGACCGCGCTGTTTTACGGTGACAGCATGATCACGCCGGCAATTTCGGTCCTTTCGGCAGTGGAAGGGCTGACGGTGGTCGAGGCGGATCTCGAGCCGCTGGTCATTCCGATCGCCCTGTTCCTGCTGGTCTGCCTGTTTCTCGTGCAGCGGCGCGGGACGGCCAAGGTCGGCGCGCTCTTTGCTCCGATCATGATCCTCTATTTCTCGGTCCTGGCGATTCTCGGCATTATCCAGATCGTGCAGGCACCGGAGATCCTTTCCGCGCTCAATCCCTGGCATGCGGTGCGCTTCTTCCTCAACGACGGGCTGATCGCCTTCCTCGCCCTCGGCTCGGTCGTGCTCGCCGTAACCGGGGCCGAGGCGCTCTATTCCGACATGGGGCACTTCGGGCGCGGGCCGATGCGGCTGTCGTGGTTCGCCTTCGTCATGCCCTGCCTGCTGCTCAACTATTTCGGCCAGGGCGCGATGATCATTTCGATGTCGCAACTCGAAGCGATGGACGCGATCCAGAACCCCTTTTTCATCCTCGCGCCCGAATTCCTGCGGCTGCCGCTGGTGCTGCTGGCGACGGCGGCGACCTTCATCGCCAGCCAGGCGGTCATTTCCGGGGCCTTCTCGGTCACGCACCAGGCGATCCAGCTCGGCTTCATTCCGAGGCTCTCGATCCTTCATACCAGCGAGACCGAGCGCGGGCAGATATACATTCCGCTGGTCAACTGGGTGTTGATGACCGCGGTGATCCTGCTGGTCCTGACCTTCAAGAGTTCGTCCAACCTCGCCGCGGCCTACGGAATCGCCGTGACCGGCGCGATGCTGATCGACACCTGCCTGATGGCGGTGCTGCTGATGGCGGTGTGGCGCTTCAAATGGTGGCTGGCGGTGCCGATCATCATGGTCTTCTTCATCGTCGACGGGGCCTATTTCGCCGCCAATTTCGCCAAGGTACCCGATGGCGGCTGGTTCCCGCTGCTGATCGGCGCCTTCGCCTTCATGCTGCTCACCACGTGGGCCCGCGGACGCAAGTTGATGCGCGACCGCATGACCGAGGCCGAGCTGCCGCTCGACATCTTCGCCAAGTCCGGCCGCAACAGCGCGGCGCGGGTGCCGGGCACGGCGATCTTCATGAATTCGGGTTCACGCGGGACGCCGTCGGCGCTGCTCCACAACATCAAGCACAACAAGGTCCTGCACGAACGGGTGGTGGTGCTGACCGTGCAGGTCGAGGACAGCCCCTATGTCGATCCCGGCGAGAAGGTCGAGGTCAAGGAACTCGGGGACGGCTTCTACCGCCTGATCCTCCATTACGGTTTCATGGAAGAGACAGACATTCCCGAAGCGCTGAAAGGCATCGATTCCTGCGGCGGCCCCTTCGACCTGATGCAGACGAGCTTCTTCCTTTCGCGGCAGACTCTGCTCAGCGCTAAGAACCCCGGCATGCCAATCTGGCGAGAGAAGGTCTTCTCCTGGATGATGCGCAACTCGGCGACTCCGATGGAGTTCTTCCGGCTGCCTACGAATCGTGTGGTCGAACTGGGAAGCCAGGTGGAGATCTAGCCGGCGACTCTCCCGCAGCGCACCTATTCGTGCGGCGGGTTCCCGATGACTTCGTCTTCATCCTGCACGGCCAGCCCGTGCTTGAGCAGCATGGGTATCTGGCTGAAGGTGAACAGGAAGCTGAGCGGCAAGAACACCCACAGCTTGGCGGCAAGCCAGTCGCCAAAGGCGAGATAGTGCCGCAGCGCTTCGTTGAGCCCGGCGAGAACCAGGAAGAAGACGCCCCAATTGCGCGACAGCTTGAGCCATCCTTCCCGCGAGAGACCTTCGAAGGCGGCTTCCAGAAGCCATTGGAGCAGGGCCTTGCCCTTGGCATAGCCGAGCAGCAACGCGGCGGCGAAGCCCAGATAGATGATGGTCGGCTTCACCTGGATCCAGAATTCGTCCTGGAGGAAGATCGTCAGCGTGCCGAAGCCGACGATCAGCGCTGTCGAAAGCCACAACATGGGCGAGACCCTGCCAAGCCGCAGCCTGGACACAACCAGGGCGACTACGGCCGCCAGGATGAAGGCGATGGTTCCACGGACGACGGCAAAGATTTCTCCGACCCCGTCCGTTTCTCCATCGGGCTTGAAATAGCGATAGGTCAGGAAGAACACGAGGATGGGGCCGTAATCGACCGCAATGTTGAGCCAGCCCGATTTGGGCTTCGTGTTCGTATTGCTGTCGCTCATCAGGCAATCCCCGCAATGACGCGTGCGACCAGGTCGGGATCGAAGGGCCGCAGATCGTCGATTTTCTCGCCAACGCCGATGGCATGGATCGGAAGGCCGTATTGTTCGGCCGCGGCCACGAGCACGCCCCCGCGTGCGGTGCCGTCGAGCTTGGTCATGATCAGCCCGGTCACGCCTGCAACCTCCTTGAAGATTTCGATCTGCGACAGGGCATTCTGTCCGTTGGTGGCGTCGAGCACCAGCACCACGTCATGCGGCGCTTCCGGGTTGAGACGACCGAGGACGCGGCGAATCTTGGCCAGTTCGTCCATTAGCTCGCGCTTGTTCTGGAGACGGCCTGCCGTATCGACGATCAGCGCGTCGATCCCGGTTTCGGTTGCCTGCTTGACTGCATCGAAGACCACGCTCGCGGGATCGCCGCCTTCCGGCCCCTTGACGATCGGCACGCCGATCCGATCGGCCCAGACACCCAACTGGCCGATCGCGGCAGCCCGAAAGGTGTCCCCGGCGGCCAGCATGACCCCATAGTCTTCTTCCTGGAACAGATAGGCGAGCTTGGCGATGGTGGTCGTCTTGCCCGATCCGTTTACCCCGATCACCAGAACAACCTGCGGACGCGGAAAGGCGGTCACTTCCAGCGGCCTAGCCACCGGACGAAGGATTTCCGCAATCTCTTCGGCGACGGCTTCCTTCAGTTCCTGTTCGGTGATGGTAAGCCCGAACCGCTTCTCCGCAAGCCGGGACCGGATCCTGGCGGCAGCGCTGGGCCCGAGATCGGACAGGATCAGCGCATCCTCGACATCGTCCAGCGTTGCGTCGTCGAGCTTGGCCGTACCGACCACACCGGTGAGATTCTCCGACAGACGTTCGGATGTCTTGCGGAAGCCGCCGAACAGGCGTTCGCTCCAGCTCTTGCCTTCGCTCATAGCAGCAGGCCTTCCTCGAGGCGGGTGGGGGTCAGGGTCAGTAGCGTGCCGGGCGGCGTGCCGGCCGGCAAGGCGACCCGGGCAAAGTTCCCGGCGTGGCCGGTGCCGTCTTTCTCGGCCAGCACCTGGAGCGGCCGGCCGATCAACTGCTCAAGCCAGCTCTGCCGGACGCGCGCGACCTCCGCGCGCAATTCGGCTGCTCGCTGCCAAACGATCGGCGAAGGGACCTGCGGCATGCGTGCGGCGGGCGTTCCCGGCCGCGGCGAGTAGGGAAAGACATGGCCGTGGACGATGCCCAGTTCGGCGATGATCGATAGGTTGTTGGCATGCATCGCCTCGTTCTCGGTCGGAAAGCCGGCGATGAGGTCCGCACCGATGGCAATCTCGGGCCTGTATTGGCGTAGACGCCGAATGAGATCGACCGCGTCCCGGCGCAGGTGCCGCCGCTTCATGCGCTTGAGGGTCAGATCATCACCGGACTGCAGCGAAAGATGCAGATGCGGCATGATTCGCGTTTCGCCGGCAAAGAGTTCAAACAGGTCCGGGTCGATCTCGACCCCGTCGAGCGAGGACATCCGCAGACGCATGAGCTCGGGGAAATGGCCGAGCAGGGCACGCACCAATTGCCCGAGCACGGGTCGGCCGGGCAGGTCGTGCCCCCAGGAAGTCACGTCGACCCCGGTCAGCACGACTTCGGGCGCACCGGCTGCGAGATACCGCTCAACGTCCTCCAGGACCTGCGCAATGGTCAGTGAGCGACTTGGACCGCGGCCCTGGGGGATAACGCAGAAGGTGCATCGATGGTCGCAGCCATTCTGCACTGCGACGAAGGCGCGTGTATGCCCGACGCTTACCGGCGATTGCGCTTCGGCCGAAACGTTCCAGGCACGGGGATCGAGCTTGGCGGCATTGGCCACCAGGCCGTCGACTTCGGGCATGGCTGCGAACTGCTCGCGTTCGACTTCCGCGGCGCAACCGGTCACCAACAGGCGCGCATGTGGCCGGGCCTTGCGTGCCCGACGGATCGCCTGGCGGGTCTGGCGCACTGCCTCGCTGGTCACCGCACAGCTGTTGACCACGACGATATTGTCCTCACGCGCGAGCATGCTCCGGATTTGCGCGCTTTCGGAAATATTGAGGCGACAGCCGAGCGAATGGACCTCTGCGCTCACGCAAAGTCCTCCCATTCGAAACTGCCGCGAAAGCTCTCGGTGGCCGGCCCGGTCATGGTAATGCGGTTGTCCGATCCCCAGCCGATCCGGAGACTGCCGCCTGCAAGGCGGACTTCGACCTCGCGTTCGACCAGCCCGCGGCGCATCGCGGCGATTGCGGTTGCGCAGGCACCGGTACCGCAGGCACGGGTTTCTCCGACGCCGCGTTCCCAGACCCTCAGGGCAATGGTCTCGCGGTCGACTATTGTCGCGATATTGACGTTTACCCGTTCGGGAAAGACGGGATCGTGCTCGATTTGCGGACCAAGCCGTTCGAGATCGACAGTTCGGCTGTCCGGTACGAAGAAGATGGCGTGCGGGTTTCCGACATTGACCCCGGCCGGCTGTTCCAGATCGTCCCAGGCCAGCGGCATGGCGAGCGTGTCCATTGGATAGGCGAGAGGGATGTCACTCCAACCAAAACGTGGCTCGCCCATGTCGACCGCGGCTCCGCCCGCGAAGGGCGCGACATGCAGAACGCCGCCGCCGGTCTCGATCGTCGCTTCTTCGCCGTGGAGCATGGCAACCGCGCGGGTGGCGTTGCCGCATGCACCCACTTCGCTGCCGTCATGGTTGTATATCCGCATGCGGAAGTCGGACCCGGTCGAAGGCGCGAGCAGGATCAGCTGGTCGCAGCCGATCCCGGTGCGGCGGTCGGCCAGCCGGCGGGCCATGGCTTCGGAGATTTCGGGCAGGATTTCATGCCGCGCGTCAAGCACGATGAAATCATTGCCGAGGCCGTGCATCTTGATGAAGGGAACCCGCATGATCGCCCGCACTTAGGGGCCTCGGCGCGGGACCGCAATGGGTGCGCGGCAGGGAGCTGAATCAACCGGCCTTGCGACGTGCGAGGTCTTGTGCCTGCTCGGCGGTCAGCGCTTCGGGAACGGCAACGAGCGGACCGTCTCCGCGTTCGACCAGACGATGCTCCCTGGCGAGCCGTTCATGCGTGGCTGCGGCATCTTCCGGCCGGCCGTAGAGATAGCCCTGGCCCTTGATCTGCCCCTTGATCTCGTCAAGCTTGCGCAGGCTTTCGAGGACCTCGGCGTTCTCGATCCCTTCGGCGATAAGCGGCAGTTCGAGGCCGCGACCGAGCGCGATGATCGATTCTACGATGCTGGAATTGCCATTGTCCCGGGCCAGTTCCATCACGAAGCTGCGATCGATCTTGATCTGGTCGAAGGGCAGTTCTGTCAGCCGCGCCAGATTGGAATAGCCCGTGCCGAAATCGTCGAGGCTGATGCGGACTCCCTGATTCTTCAGCCCGATCAGGGTCGAGCGGACCACCGGCAGGTTTTCCTGCAGTGCGGATTCGGTAATCTCGATCTCGAGACGTGAGGGGGGGAATCCGGCTTCCGTCATCAGCCGCAGCAATCGCTGGGCGAACCAGGGGTCGCGCAACTGAACCGGCGAGATATTGACCGAAAGGGTCAGGTCGGGATCCCACTGCCTGGCGTCGTCGATCGCCTGGCCGATCAGCGTTTCTGACATTTCGGCGATCACGCCAATGTCTTCGGCGATTGGGATGAACACTTCTGGTGTGATCAGGCCGAGCTGCGGCGATTGCCAGCGCGCGAGCATTTCGAAACCCACGAGCTTGCCGCTCCCGATGTCGATCTGCTGTTCGTAATAGGGGACGAATTCGCCGTGACGAATGCCGTGGCGGATTCCGGCTTCGAGCTGGTTGCGGAAGCGGACTTCGTTCTCCATCGCCGGTTCGAACAGTGAATAGCGGTTACGGCCGTGCTGCTTGGCATGGTACATCGCAAGGTCCGCGCGGTGGAGAAGCGGGTCGATGGCGTCTTCCGGTCGCTCGATACGCAGGTCGCCCAGATCGCGGGTGGTGGCGATGCCGATCGAAACCGTGGTTTCGAGCAGTGCATCTTCGAGTTCGAAGGGTCGGGCCATCTCCGTGGTAAGTTCGACGACCAGTTGCTCGAGCTGTGCGAGATCCCCGTTGTCGAGCGGCAGGATCGCTGCCATCTCGTCACCGCCGATGCGAGCCAGGACCGATCCCTGCGGTAGCAAGGCCCGAATGCGCTTTGCGCCTTCGACCAGGATTCGGTCGCCCGCACGGTGACCGTGGAGGTCGTTGATCTGCTTGAACTTGTCGAGGTCGAGCATGAGCACGGCAACTTCGCCGTCATTGCGAGCCGCGTCGTTGAACAGTCCCTTGGAAACGTCGAGGATCGATCGACGGTTGTAGCATCCGGTTAGCGGATCGGTCTCCGCCAGCAGGCGCGCCTGCGCTTCCGCCTTGCGGCGTTCCTTGACCTCGCGCTCGAGCTCGGCATAGCGCCGCCAGCCGAAGATGATCAGCGCAATGTTGAGTAGCAGCGCGTTGACGAGCACCTGGTCGGGTGCGGAAGCCTTGCCCAGCCAGGCATCGAGCACCTGCGGCATGACCCGCCCGCCGGTACCGACGAACAAGAGCAGCGCCGCGGTCGCGATGCCCAGCATGACGATGTCGCGCCGCGCTTGCCGCGTGCCGGTTTCGCTTTCCCGGCCAGCCTGCATTTCGGTATGCTGTTGAGAGCCCAAGCTGCAAGTCCCCTGTTGCACCGTTCCCTATTGTCCAAACAGGCTGAAATTTCGGTTAACTGCGTGGGGGAAAGAAATCTGGAACACGATGTGGCCAGCGCCGTGCGCGATGCCTATTGCGTGGGAAATGGTCAGAGAGAACGGAGACAGCGAATTGGCACAGCGATACTGGCTGATGAAATCGGAACCCGCGGCGTTCAGCTGGGATGACCTGGTCAAGGATGGTGAGACCATTTGGGATGGCGTTCGCAACCATCGTGCTTCGAACAATATGCGTACGATGCAATTGGGCGAGCGGGCGTTCTTCTACCATTCGGTGACCGGCAAGGAAATTGTCGGGATCGCTGAAATCAGCGCTACGGGCCTGACCGACCCGAGCGATCCCGAAGGGAAATGGGCAACCGTCAAGATCAAGCCTGTCCGGGCGCTGGCGCGGCCTGTCACGCTGAAGGAAATCAAGGAGGATCCGCAGCTGGAAGGGATCGAACTCGTCCGTCTCTCGCGCCTCTCGGTAGCCGAGCTGACCAAGGAGGAGTTCGACTACATCCTGGCGCTGGGCGACGCCTAGCGGCTCCGAAGTCCGGTAACGGTTGTTCCCGCCGCGTTCAGCTGTTCGACGTCGGTGACGAGGTGGAGCAGGCGAACACCCTTGCGCTGCAGGGCTTCGGCCAATGCCGGACCAAATTCCGCAGTCGTTTCGATACGCATGGACCAGGCACCGAAGGAGGCGCCGAGGGCGGCGAAGTCGGGGTTGGTGAGAGCGGTGGCGGAAACCCTGGCGGGATATTCCCGTTCCTGGTGCATCCGGATCGTGCCGTAGGAGGAATTGTCGACCACGATCACCAGCAGGTCGACGCCGTATTGCGCGGCGGTGGCCAGCTCCTGGCCGTTCATCAGGAAATCGCCATCGCCGGCGACGGCGACCACCGTTCGTGAAGGAAAGCGCAGCGCGGCAGCTACGGCGGCGGGCAGGCCATAGCCCATTGCCCCGCAGGTCGGGGCAAGCTGGGAAGGGAAGCCTTCGTAGCGCCAGTAGCGATGCCACCAGCCGCTGTAATTTCCCGCACCGTTGCAGACGATTGCATCCTGCGGCAGCTGCTTGCTTGCTTCGGCGAGGCAGAGCGCGAGGTCGAGTTCCGTTCCGTCGGGGAGCGGAGTGCTCCATTCGAGCCATTCGCGATGGGCCTGGGGGCCAGAATCGAAATCGATCAGGTCGTCGCAGACAAGTGCGGCAAGTTCAGCAAACTCACCCGTGTCGGCAATGAGGGGAAGGTCGGCGCGGTAGGTGCGGTTGAGCTCCTCCGGGTCGGGGTGGACGTGGATGAGGATCTGGCCGGGATGGTCGGGCGTGACCAGTTCGTAGCCGTCGGTGGTCGCTTCGCCGAGCCGCGCGCCGACCACCAGCAGCAGGTCGGCCTCGCGAATCCGCCGTGTCAGCGCCGGGTTCGGGCCGTAACCGAGGTTGCCGGCATAGACGGCGCAGGAGGGCGCAATCGCGTCCTGGCGGCGGAAGGCGGTCGCCACGGGAATGCCCGTCCGTTCCGCGAATTGCGTGAAGTATTCGCGGGCTTTCGCGTTCCAGCCCGCCCCGCCGACGATCGCGACGGGCGCAGCGGCATCGGCGATCATCGCCATCATTGCCGCGAGGGCATCTGGGCAGGGCGCTTGCGCCGGGCGGTGGACGAAGGGGCGCGGTGCCTGGACCGGCACATCCTCGAGCAGCATGTCCTCGGGCAGGGCCAGCACCACCGGCCCCGGCCGCCCGGAGACGGCCACGGCATAGGCGCGTGCGACATATTCGGGAATCCGCGCGGGATCGTCGATCCGCGCCGCCCATTTCGCGATCGGGCCGAAGAAGGCCGGAAAATCCACCTCCTGGAACCCTTCGCGGTCGCGCATCCCGCGCGCGACATCGCCGACGAAGAGGATCATCGGCTGCGAATCCTGGAAGGCAACATGCACGCCGATGCTGGCATTGGTCGCGCCCGGGCCGCGGGTGGCGAAGCAGATCCCGGGCCGTCCGGTTATCGCCCCGTCGGCACAGGCCATGAAGGCCGCGCCGCCTTCCTGGCGGCAGGTTACGGTCTGGATGGCCGGCGTATCGTGGAGAGCGTCGAGCACGGCGAGGAAGCTTTCCCCGGGGACGGTGAAGATCCGCTCGCATTCCTGCGCCAACAGGCAATCGACCAGCAGGCGGGCGGCGTTGATCGTGTCGGTCATGCCGCAGTCCTAACCCCGGCGATTCGAAGCGGCAATCGCGAACGGTATCGGCTGAAACCTTTTCAACTGTCCCGCGATGCGACAGGCGCGATTCCGGGCTTCCCCGTGGTTAGCCAGCGGTTAATAGGGTGCAATGACGAGCGCTCCTTCCGTTTGCCCGGCCGCTGCGGCCCGCCACCCGATCCGCGCTGGACTGCTGCCGCGCGCCTTGCGGGAACCCGGAAGCAGCCGTCCGTTTCGCCTCACGCTGCAGGACTTCAAGGAATTCCTGATGGCCTATTGCGCCTGCTTCCTTGCGGTGACCTTGCTGATCGCCTGAGGCGCTATTCCGCTGAGGCGCTATTCCGTAGCTTCGAGCATGGCCGGGCGTTCGGTCCGGTAGAGCTTCCAGCCGAGCCAGGCCGAGACCCCGCAGAAGGCGAGGCTGGCCAGCAATTGTTCGGCCAATGGTATCCCCAGCGGCCCGAGCAGGCCGGCCAGTACTGCGCCCAGCGCCATGAAGAGCGAACTGATGAGATTGTTCGCCGCGACCGAGCGCGAGGCCTGGCTCTTGTCGACCTTGGTGGTGAGGAAGGCATAGAGCGGAACCACGAACATGCCGCCTGCCACTGCGATCAGCAGCAGGACGACCATGAGCAGGATCGCCAGCGGCTGGACGAGGAATTCGGAGACGCTGAAGAGCGGGCCCACCGGTTCGTGCGGCCAGACCTTGGCGATCAGGTAGAAGGCCACCAGCAGCACGCCCATGGCGATAACCGCCGGTGCGGCGTAACGGGCCGAGACCGCGCCCCTGAGCAGATGATTGATCGAGGCCGAGCCGATTGCGATCCCGGCCGAGAAGCTGACCAGCATGACCGAGGCGACTTCCTTGTCCGCCAGCAGCACGTTCTTGGCCAGCGGGATGAACTGGACCGAGAGGATCGCTGCAATCGTCCAGAAGAAGCTGATCGCGAGCACCGAATAGCGCAGCTGGACATTGCCCATCGCGAATTCGACCAGCGTGCGCGAGGCGCGCCAGATGTTCCAGTCGACCTTCTGTTCGCTGGTCTGCGGCGGCGCGGGCGGGATCGAAAGACAGGTGAAATAACCGGCCACGGCGGTGACGATCACCAGGCCGGCGGCCCAGGTGACCGGGAGCCAGCCGCCGAGGATCATCCCGCCAAGGATCGCGACATAGGTCCCGGCCTCGACCAGCCCGGTCCCGGCCAGGACCTCTTCCTTCTTCAGGTGCTGGGGCAGGATCGCGTATTTGATCGGGCCGAAGAAAGTCGAATGGACCCCCATGGCAAGCAGGGCAAGGAACATTACCGGGATCGCCAGCCATTCGACCGCGAAGCCTTGCCAGGCCAGCATCAGCCCGGTTGCCCCGGCCAGCATGATCAGGATCTCGCAGAACTTGATCCAGCGGATGATCGTCCGCTTGTCGCGCATGTCGGCCAATTGCCCGGCGGTGGCCGAGAGCAGCACGAAGGGGATGACGAACAGGCCGGTGGCGAGGCCGCTGAAGAGGGTTTCCGCTTCGGGCGAATCGTAGATCGTATAGACCACGAAGAGCACCATGGCGTTCTTGTAGAGATTGTCGTTGAACGCATTGAGCAGCTGGGTGAGGAACAGCGGCAGGAACCGCCTCCGGCGCATCAGATGGGTCGAGGTCGTCATTGCGAAAGGCTGGTAGCAGGATTGGGGGGGCGGTCCAGTGGCTTCGGCCCGCCGCGCCAAGAGGACTTTTGCCGCGCCCTGCGGCACGCTAAGGAGCAGCCCAGATGCTGACGCTCCCGAACCTGCTCACCCTATCGCGCATCGTCGCGGTTCCCCTGCTGGCATTCCTGCTGTGGTGGCCGGGCTGGAATTTCGGCTACGCGCTGGCTTTCGGGCTCTACTGCCTGATGGGCATCACCGACTATTTCGACGGCTATCTCGCCCGTTCGAGCGGGACGGTGTCCAAGCTCGGCGTCTTCCTCGATCCGATCGCTGACAAGATCATGGTCGCCGCGGTCATCCTCGTCCTCACCGCCCAGGGGTATCTGCGCGGGCCCTATGCCGGCGACGTGCACGTGATTGCCGGGTTGGTGATCCTGATTCGCGAGATTGCGGTGTCCGGGCTGCGTGAGTTCCTCGCCGACCTGCAGGTCTCCATGCCGGTCTCTCGTCTCGCCAAATGGAAGACGACCTTCCAGCTGGTCGCGCTCGGCGCGCTGATCCTCGGCGGGTCGATCGAAGGCCCGCCCTGTTCCGCGCTGGGCGAGGATTGCGGCACGCTGGCGACGACCTGGATCCACCTGACCGGGCTAGTCTGCCTGTGGGGTGCGGCGATCCTGACGCTGGTGACAGGGTGGGACTATCTGCGGGTCGGTCTCAAGCATATGGACTGAGAGGGCGGGATGAACGCGGAAAGCCTGATCGTCGCCTGTCCAGATTGTGCGGGGCTCAATCGCGTCCCTACAGCCCGGCTCGGCCAAGGCGGCACTTGCGGCAAGTGCCGCCGCGCCTTGTTCACCGGCGAACCGGTGACGCTGACGTCCGCCAATTTCGAGGCACATGCGACGAGAAGCGACCTGCCGCTGCTGATCGATTTCTGGGCCGGCTGGTGCGGCCCCTGCCGGATGATGGCCCCCGAATTCGCCAAGGCGGCCGCACAGCTCGAGCCCCATATCCGGCTCGGCAAGCTCGACACCGAGGCCGAGCAGGCGCTGGCCGCGCGCTTCGGCGTCCAGTCGATCCCCTTGCTGGTCATGGTCCGCAAGGGGCGCGAACTGGCCCGTCAGGCCGGGGCGATGCCGGCGCATTCCATCGTGCAATGGGCACGGCAGGTCGGCGGGGCCTGACGATCCGCGGGAACCGCGGGCGGGCATTACCCGGTCAGGGGCAGGGCGACTGGCCGGTCAGCTCGTTGACCATACGGATCGCTGCGGCGATCGCTTCCTCGCGGCCGAGGTCCGAGGTGTCGAGCACCAGGGCCCCGGGCGCGACAGCGAGCGGGGCTTCGCTCCGGCTCGTGTCGCGCGCGTCCCGCCGGCGCAGGTCGGCGAGGATATCCTCGTAGCGCGCCGGGCGCCCGCTTTCCTCCATCTCGTGCAGGCGGCGCCGGGCGCGGACTTCGGTGCTGGCGGTGACGAAGAGCTTTGCCGCGGCCTCGGGCGCGATCACCGTGCCGATGTCGCGCCCGTCGAGGACGGCGCCGCCCGGCTGCGTGGCGAAGGCCCGCTGGCGCTCATAGAGCGCCTGGCGCACAGACGGGTGGACCGAGACGCGGCTCGCCAGCCCGCCGGTCGCCTCGCTGCGGAGATCGGGCTCGGCCAGCAGCGCGTCGGGGAAATCGGTGGCCGCCAGCGCCTCGGCCGGATCGTCCGGATTCCCGCCGTCGAGGCCGCACTGATAGCCGACCGCCCGGTAGAGCAGGCCGGTATCGAGATGCGGGAGGCCGAAATGCGCGGCCAGCGCCCTGGCGATCGTGCCCTTGCCCGAGGCGGTTGGTCCGTCGACGGCGATGATCATGCGCCCGGGGTCTCCTGGGCGCGGCGGCGCAGGGCCTTCACCAGCCCGTAGATGGCGATCGCCGCCCAGAAGCCTTCGAGCACAAAGGAGGGCCAGTTCATGTGGTAGAGCAGCGAGACGGTCAGCAGCGCCGCACCGAGCAGGTTGGTGCCGTGGAGCACGAAGGGATTGGGCGCGTCCCCGAGCGTCAGATAGGCATAGGCAGCAATGATGCAGGCCATGCCCGCGAAGCCCACCAGCGTCGGCCAGTCGAACGGTGTCATGCGGCAAGTCCGTCGAGCAGGGCTTCGAAATTGGGGAAGCTGGTGGCGATCGGGCGCGTGTCGTCGACTTCGACGCCAGCGGTGGAGGCGAGCCCCGCCACCGCCATGCTCATGGCGATGCGGTGGTCGAGATGGGTCTCGGCAGGCTCGGTCGCGCTGCCGGGGAGCGGCTCGCCGCCGGTTCCCTCGATGACCAGTCCGTCCTCGCGCTCCGCAATCCGGGCCCCGGCCTGGCCGAGCGCCCTGGCCATGACCGCGAGGCGGTCGCTTTCCTTGACCCGCAATTCCTCCAGTCCGCTGGTCTGCGTGCGCCCCTCGGCCAGGGCGGCGGCGACGAAAAGCGCGGGGAATTCGTCGATCATGCTCGGGGCGAGGGCGGGATCGACCGCGATGCCGGTGAGCGGCGAATGGCGCACCAGCAGGTCGGCCACCGGCTCGCCGCCGACTTCGCGCCGGTTGAGTTCCTCGATGTGCCCGCCCATCTGGCGCAGCACGGTGACGAGGCCGGCGCGGGTGGGGTTGAGGCCGACGTTCTCGATCAGCACCTCGCTGCCCGGCACCACCAGCGCGGCGACCAGGAAGAAGGCGGCGGAGGAGGGATCGCCGGGAACCTCGATCTGCTGCGGCCTGAGGTCCGCTTCGCCGCGGATGGTGATCACCCGCTCGCCGTCCCGTTCCTCGACCGACAGCTCGGCGCCGAAGCCGGTCAGCATGCGTTCGGTATGGTCGCGGGTCGGCACGGGTTCGATCACCGTGGTGATCCCCGGAGTGTTGAGCCCGGCGAGCAGCACCGCGCTTTTCACCTGCGCGCTTGCCACCGGCAGGCGATAGGTGATCGGCACGGCGGGATGCGCGCCTCGGACCATCAGCGGCAGGGTTCCTCCCGGGCTGGTGGTGAAATCCGCGCCCATCAGTCCCAGCGGCGCTGTCACTCGGCCCATCGGGCGCTTCGAAAGGCTGGCGTCGCCGGTGAAGGCGGCGGTGATCGGATGGCTGGCGACCAGGCCCATCAACAGGCGGGTCGAAGTGCCGCTGTTGCCCATGTCGAGCGCCGCCGTGGGCTGGAGCAAGCCGCCGACGCCGACGCCGTGGACGCGCCAGCTGCCGTCCTCCTCGCGCCGGATCGTCGCCCCCATCGCGCGCATGGCGGCGGCGGTGGCCATGACATCCTCGCCTTCGAGCAGGCCGGTGATGCGCGTCTCGCCCACTGCCAGCGCGCCGAACATGATCGAACGGTGGCTGATCGACTTGTCGCCGGGAACGCGGATTCGCCCCCTGAGCGGTCCTGCAGGCAGGAAGCGGCGCGGGCGCATCGGGCTCGAATCGGGGGCGGACAAGGGCATTCCTTCACGAAATATGCGGCGAAAAGCGCGCGGCTTTTGACAGCGCGAGGCCGCTATGGCAAGGCGCGCGCCCTGATGCGAGATGGGCGCTTGATTCCCGCGCCCGCAGATACCATCAACAGCTTTTGTTTCCCGCCTGCCGCAAGCGGCGCAGGCACAGTGAGGATTGATATGGTCAAGCCAGAATGGGGCACGAAGCGGTCCTGCCCGAAATGCGGGCTGCGCTTCTACGATCTGGGCAAGGACGAGCCGGTCACGTGCATCGATTGCGCGAACGAATGGTATCCCGAACCGGTACTCAAGTCGAAGCAGCCGATTCCCTTCGAGGAGGCTGAGGAGAAGAAGACCGAGAAGGCCGATTCGGATCTCGCCGACGACGATCTGGAAGATATCGACGAGGACGAGGATTCGCCCGACAACGACGTCGACCTCGGCGGCGACGACGATCTCGGCGTTGCCGGCTCGTCGGATGACGACGAGGACGACAACTAATTTCAAAACCCTCTTGCCAAGTCGGGATGGTGCGCATAAAGGGCGCCTCCCGGCCCGGTAACAGGTCGGATCGCTTCTTCGGAAGCGGCTGAAAATTGAATGGCGCGGGGCCTTAGCTCAGCTGGGAGAGCGCTACAATGGCATTGTAGAGGTCAGCGGTTCGATCCCGCTAGGCTCCACCATTCAACCGGATACAGTGGTTTCACACCCACGCTGGCCGACGAGTTTTCGTCCGCCGGCGTTTTTGGCGTTTAGCGCCGGTCAGGAGTGCGCAAGGCATGTTCGACAATCTGTCCGATCGCCTCGGCAATGTCTTCGATCGCCTCAAGGGGCGGGGCGCGCTGAACGAGTCCGACGTGCGCGAGGCCATGCGCGAAGTCCGCGTGGCGCTGCTCGAAGCCGATGTCGCCCTGCCGGTCGCGCGCAAGTTCATCGATGCCGTCACCGAAAAGGCGGTCGGCCAGGAAGTGCTCAAATCGGTCACGCCAGGCCAGCAGGTGGTCAAGATCGTCAATGACGAGCTGGTCGCCATGCTCGGCGGGGCGGAGACCGAAGGGCTCAACCTCGAAGCCAGGCCGCCGGTCGTGATAATGATGGTCGGCCTGCAGGGCTCGGGCAAGACCACCACCACCGCCAAGCTCGGCAAGCTGATCCGCGAGAAGCACGGCAAGAAGGCCCTGATGGCCTCGCTCGACGTCAACCGTCCGGCCGCGCAGGAGCAGCTCAAGGTGCTCGGCGAACAGGTCGATGTGGCGACGCTCCCGATCGTTCCCGGCCAGCAGCCGGTCGAGATCGCCCGCCGCGCGCTGCAATCGGCGAAGCTCCAGGCAGCCGACGTGCTGCTGCTCGACACCGCGGGCCGCCTGCATGTCGACGAAGCGCTGATGGCCGAGATGAAGGCTGTCGCCGCGACCGCGACGCCGACCGAAGTGCTGCTGGTGGTCGATTCGCTGACCGGCCAGGATGCGGTCAATGTCGCACAGAGCTTCGCTGGCGAGGTCGATCTCACCGGCGTGGTGCTGACAAGGATGGACGGCGACGCCCGCGGCGGTGCGGCACTGTCGATGCGCGCGGTCACCGGCAAGCCGATCAAGTTTGCCGGCATGGGCGAAAAGCTCGATGCGATCGAGGCGTTCCAGCCGGTGCGTGTGGCCGGGCGGATCCTCGGTATGGGCGATGTCGTCTCGCTGGTCGAAAAGGCCGCAGCGACGATCGAGAAGGAAGACGCCGACCGCATGGCCGAGCGGATGATGAAGGGGCAGTTCGACCTGAACGACCTTCGCACCCAGCTGCGCCAGATGCAGAACATGGGCGGGCTCGGCATGCTGGCCGGCATGTTGCCGGGCATGAAGAAGGCCAAGGCCGCGATGGCGCAAGGCGGGATGGACGACAAGGTGCTGGTGCATATGGACGCCATCATCGGCTCCATGACGCCAAGGGAACGCATCAACCCGGCGCTGATGAACGCCAAGCGCAAGAAGCGCGTCGCCGCCGGTTCGGGCACGCAGGTCCAGGACGTCAACAAGCTGCTGAAGATGCACCAGGAAATGGGCCGGGCAATGAAGCAGATCAAGAAGATGGGCGGTCTCAAGGGGCTCGGCGCGCTGTTCGGCAAGGGTGGCATGGGCGCCGCCATGCCCGGGCTTCCCGGCGGGCCCTCCGGCGGCGCTGGCGGCCAGGTTCCGCCCGAGCTGCAGAATTTTTTGAACAAGAAGTAATTTCAGAATTTTACGAAAGAAAGGTAATCTAAAATGGCAATTGCACTGCGTCTTTCGCGTGGCGGGGCCAAGAAGCGCCCCTATTACCGCATCGTGGTCTCCGACACGCGCAGCCCGCGCGACGGCAAGTATCTCGAACAGGTCGGCACCTACAATCCCCTGCTCGCCAAGGACAATCCGGAACGCGTGAAGCTGAACGAGGACCGCGCCCGCTACTGGCTGAGCGTCGGCGCCAAGCCGAGCGACCGCGTCCACCGCTTCCTCGATGCCGCCGGCATTCTCGAACGGCCGGCCCGCAACAACCCGAAGAAGGGCGAACCGGGCGACGCCGCCAAGGAACGCGCCGAGGAAAAGGCCGCCAAGATCGCTGAAGCCGAAGAAGCCGCCAAGGCCGCCGAGGAAGAAGCCAAGGCTGCTGCCGAAGCTCCCGCCGAAGAAGTGGCTGCCGAGGAAGCTCCGGCTGCCGAGGAAGCGCCTGCCGAAGACGCCGGCGAAGAAAAGGCCGAAGGCTGATGCCAGCCCACCCCTCCCGCTCGCGGGAGGGGCCGGGGGTGGGTGCGACAGGAAAGATCGCGCCCGGCCAGGCCCACCCCATACCCCTCCCGCATGCGGGAGGGGCCTTGCGTGGCTGAAAAGGCGATCACTCTGGCTGCCGTCACCGGCGCGCATGGCGTGACCGGCGAGGTCCGCCTGAAGCTGTTCGGCGAAGGGCTCGAAGGGCTCAGGTCGCACAAGAGCTTCAATGGCGGCGCGCTGACGCTGGCCAAGCTGCGCGATGACAACAAGGGCGGGGCAATCGCCCGCTTCGCCGAAATTGCCGATCGCAACGCTGCCGAGGCCATGCGCGGCACAGTGCTGACTATCCCGCGTTCCGCGCTTCCTCCGCTGGAAGATGGCGAATATTACCACGCAGACCTGATCGGCCTGGCGGCCGTCTCCGATTCCGGGGATACGCTTGGCAGGGTCGTTGCCGTCGAGAATTTCGGGGCGGGCGACGTGCTCGAACTGGAACGGCCCGACGGGCGCAAATTCATGGTCCCGATGCGCGCGGAAGCGGTTCCCGAGTGGAACGAGGCAAGGCTGGTGATTGCGGCCGCGTTTGCGGAATAGGGTTGCCCCGGTCCGTCAAGGCTTGAAACAGGCGTATCACTAGAGTAATACACCTGCCAATCTCGAACTTCGGACGATACGGTGGAAATCGCGCTTCTCATCCTTGGCTTCCTGCTCATCCTGCCGGCGCTCGCGGGCGGGCTGGCGCTCGGTCTGCACCTGTTCCTGCCGCAATGGAGTGAGAAGAAGCGGATCACCTGGTCTGCCGGCCTGGCTTCCTTCCTGCCGATGGCCTTGCCGTTTGCCGGCTTCCTGGGCGAAAGCCCCGAACTGATCGCCGACGAACCGCAGAGCTTCGTGCTCGGCCTGCTTTCGCTGGTACTGGCGACCGTTATCGGCGGCGCGGTGTTGTGCCTGCCCACGGCCTGGTATGCAACCAGCCGCCTCAGCCGCCCGGTGCGGCGCGAGGGGCTGCCGGCGTGTGAGGAGGAGGTCCCGGCAATCGCTGGCGAGCCGACCATGCCGACCGCCGCCGAAACTCAGGCGACCGGTTCGGGAAGCAGCTAGAAAGCGCGGCTTGCATTGCCCGGCGGGGCCTTTAACGCAGCGCGGATGACATTTGCCGCTACCGTCCTGACCCTCTACCCCGAGATGTTTCCTGGCCCGCTGGGCGTGAGCCTGGCTGGCCGTGCGCTCGAACGCGGTGACTGGTCGCTCGAAGCGGTGCAGATCCGCGATTTCGCGAAGGACAAGCACCGGACCGTCGACGATACGCCCGCCGGGGGCGGGGCCGGGATGGTGCTCAAACCCGATGTCCTTGCCGCCGCGATCGACCATGCGCGAGACGTGCAGCCCGGCTGCCCGGTGCTGGCGCTGACCCCGCGCGGGGCGCCGCTCACCCAGGCCCGGGTCCGCGAACTGGCCGCGGGATCGGGGGTGACCGTTCTGTGCGGTCGTTTCGAGGGCTTCGACGAACGGATCTTCCCGGGCCGCGAGGTCGAGGAAATCGCGGTCGGCGATATCGTGCTGTCCGGCGGGGAACCGGCGGCGCTGATGCTTTTAGACGCTTGCATTCGGCTGCTTCCCGGCGTAATGGGCGCGCCCGAAAGCGGGTCCGAGGAGAGCTTCGAGGAAGGTCTGCTCGAATACCCGCATTATACCCGACCTGCCATATGGGAAGGGCGCAAGATCCCTGAAGTGCTGCGATCGGGGGATCATGCGAAGATTGCCGCGTGGCGGAAACACCGCGCGGAAGAAGACACACGGTTACGCAGGCCGGACCTTTGGGAGCGCCACAGGGGCGTTCGGGACCGACCTGCCTCTGGCGCGCGGCACAAAGATGAGGAACCAGGACAGTGAACCTGATCCAGCAGATCGAAGCGGAAGAAATTTCCAAGGCCGGGAAGGACGTTCCCGAATTCCGCGCCGGCGATACCGTTCGCGTGGGCGTGAAGGTCGTCGAAGGCACCCGCGAGCGCATCCAGAACTTCGAAGGCGTGGTGATTGCGCGTTCGAACCGCGGCATGGGTTCGAACTTCACCGTGCGCAAGATCTCCTTCGGCGAAGGCGTCGAACGCGTTTTTCCGCTCTATTCGCCCAATGTCGATTCGATCACCGTGGTCCGCCGCGGCGTCGTGCGCCGGGCCAAGCTCTATTACCTGCGTGGCCGCACCGGCAAGCGTGCCCGCATCGCCGAGCGCCGCGAGAACGTCGGCAAGGAAGGCTGATCGGCCTCTTTCGCGCGAGCGATACGCTAGTTCCAAGGGCGTCCCGGCAATCCGGGGCGCCCTTTTGCTTTGGCGGCTACAGGTCCCGCAAAAAGACGGCCACGCATCGCTGCGCGGCCGCCAGAGAGTATCGGAGGTATAGGTCAGGGCTGCGGCGAACCTAGCCGTCGCTGATCCCGGAATTCTTGTTGGCATGCATCTTGGCGATTTCGGACGCATGGGCCAGCGCCTGGCGCATGCTGCGCGAAACTTCGCGTTGTTCCTTGCCCTTGCCCTGGCTGTGGGATTGGGGAACCACTTCGGAAGCCCGCGTGTTCTTGGCCAGGGCCGGCGCGGCGGCGAGGGCAAGCGGCAATCCGGCCAGTGTTGCTATTGCTAGTCTGCGCATAGTTTACTCCATGCCTTGCCCATGCGGAGGTCACCGCTTCGCATGGGCTGTTTCGGGAAGTTGCCGCAGGCGATCCTGAGCGGGCGCGCAAGGACCTTCCGCGACTGTCGATGCGGAAGGTCCTTACTGGGACCAGAGCGACAACGGGGCAGCCTTCTGTTCGGGCTGCCCTGGCACGATCCTGTGATGGTGCGGCGCAGCTTAGAAGTCCAAATTGACGGATCGTGGCGTAAAAGGGACGAAGATGCTTCTTTTATGATATATAATATCCTTCATTGAGGCAGAATGACCTTCCATGTAGATGAAATGAAGGCATTCTGTTCTTCAAATATATTTCTAGAGATGATGGATGCGAGGAATCCTATGGATTTTATATTAGGATTTTCGGCCTAGGATCTGGATAGAGCCGGATTTGGACTCGTTCGCGATGATCCCGCGGCCCTTCGGGAAGAGCGAGGCCCGTGCTCCCCGTTAGCGAACCGGACTGCCCGCGAGGGCAGCAATTCGCCGTGGCGGGGCCTGGTTGCGGGGAGCCGAGCCGCCGCGCGCCTGCCAAGCGCCTTGTCAGGCCGGGCGCCGCAGACTAACCCGCGCCGACGTGCCGTTGGGCACCATGGCAGCGAAAGGCATCGTGATGGGTTACCGTGTGGCAGTGGTCGGGGCGACGGGGAATGTCGGGCGCGAAATGCTCGCGATCCTGGCCGAACGGGAATTCCCGATGGACGAGGTGGCCGCGGTCGCCAGCTCGCGCTCGACCGGGAGCGAAGTCGAACTCGGCGATACCGGCCGAATGCTCAAATGCCGCAATATCGAACATTTCGATTTCGCGGGCTGGGACATCGCGCTGTTCGCCTGCGGCAGCGAAGCGACCAAGGTCCATGCCCCCAGGGCCGCAGCGGCGGGCTGCGTGGTGATTGACAATTCCTCGCTCTACCGGATGGATCCCGATGTCCCGCTGATCGTGCCCGAGGTGAACCCCGAGGCGATCGACGGTTTTGCGAAGAAGAACATCATCGCCAATCCCAACTGCTCGACCGCGCAGATGGTGGTGGCGCTCAAGCCGCTCCACGATGCGGCGACGATCACCCGGGTGGTGGTCTCGACCTACCAGTCTGTTTCGGGTGCCGGTAAGGCGGGGATGGACGAACTGTTCGAACAGAGCCGGGCAATCTTCGTTGGCGACCCGGTCGAGCCGCGCAAGTTCACCAAGCAGATCGCTTTCAACGTCATCCCGCATATCGACAGCTTCCTTGACGACGGTTCGACCAAGGAGGAATGGAAGATGGTGGTCGAGACCAAGAAGATCCTCGATCCGAAGATCAAGGTGACCGCGACCTGCGTGCGCGTGCCGGTCTTCGTCGGCCATTCCGAAGCGATCAATCTCGAGTTCGCGAAGGAAATTTCGGCTGAACAGGCGCAGGACATCCTGCGCGAGGCACCCGGCTGCATGCTGGTCGACAAGCGCGAGGACGGCGGATACGTCACTCCGGTCGAAAGCGCCGGCGACGGGGCGACCTACATCAGCCGCGTGCGCGAGGATTCCACGGTCGAGAACGGCCTCAACATCTGGTGCGTTTCGGACAATCTGCGCAAGGGCGCGGCGCTCAACGCGGTCCAGATCGCCGAACTGCTCGGCCGCCGGCATCTGAAGAAGGGCTAGGGTCGCTGCCGATGGCATCGTCAGGAGAGGCCGGGAGCGAGGCGTTCCATCGCGGGGGCTGCCAGTGCGGGGCGATCCGCTTCCGGATCCGCGGCGAACTGCCGGCGTCCTATTGCTGCCATTGCAAGGCCTGCCAGAAGCAGACCGCGAGCGCCTTTTCCCAGTCGGTCGTCATCGCGCTCGATCGGATCGAGCTGGAGCGGGGCGAACCGCGCCAATTCACCGTCATCGGCGCCAGCGGGGCCGAGAAGCACTGCTATTTCTGCGGTGAATGCGGCACGCGCATGTGGCACCAGTCGGCCCGGCGGATGGAACAGGTGGCGCTGCGGGTCGGCACGCTCGACGAGAACCGGGACATTCGTCCGCAATACCATCTGTGGGTCTCGCGCAAGCTCGACTGGGTGGTGCTCGATCCTGATGTCCCGGCCTACCAGACCCAGCCGGGGCTCGAAGCGCCGTGCGATCAGCGCCCGTAGCGCGGGCTCCGGCGCATCAGCAACACCATCGGCACGGCGGCCAGGCTCATCCATTTCATCAGTTCGAAATCGTTGAGATAGGCGATCATGGCAGCCTGGCGGTTGATTTCCGCATCGGCGAAGGCGAGCGCGGCGCGTCCGTATTGCTGGAAGCGGTCGAGCGTGGACAGGTCGAAGCTGGTCGAAAGTTCGGGCGTGACATGGCCCGACAATTCCTCGTGGTTGCGCTGCAGATTGCGCGCGAGCAGCGTCATCACCACCGAGATCCCGACTGAGGACCCGACCGAACGCGTGAGGTTGAGCAGGCTCGATCCGTCGGTCCGCAGGTGCGGAGGGAGCGTGGCGAAAGCGGTGGCGTTGAGCGGGATGAACACCAACCCGATGCCGAGCCCCTGCAACAGGCCGGTGGCGATGAAATGCCAGCGGTCGGTCTCGAGCGACCACAGGGTCATGTCGTGCAGAGACCAGGCCCCGAGCAGGAATCCCGTCGCCACCAGCCAGCGCGCATCGACGCCCTTTTTCATCAGCAGTCCCGAAAGCTGCATGCTGATGAGCACGCCGACGCCGCGGGGCATGAGCACGATCCCGGTGTCGATCACGTCGTAGCGGAACAATTGCTGCAGCATCGGCGGCAGGAGCGCCATGGTCGCGAACATGACCGCGCCGACGATGACCATGAACAGCAGCGCGATCACGAAATTGACGTCCGCGAACAGCTCGCGATGGAACAGCGGCTCCCGTGCCGTGGCCAGGTGGATCGTGGCGACCCAGCCCGCCGACAGGGCAAGCCCGACATAGATCCAGCTTTCGATCGAGCTGAACCAGTCGACGTGGTTTCCGCGGTCGAGCAGCAATTGCAGCGAGGCGAGGGTCAGGCCGATCATGGCGAAGCCGAACAGGTCGAACCTGCGCTGGCGGATCGGCCGGCTCGGCAGTTCCGCCAGCAGCAGCAGAATGCACACTATGCCGACCGGCACGTTGACGAAGAAGACCCAGCGCCAGGTCAGCGCCTCGGTCAGCCAGCCCCCGAGGACCGGGCCGAGGATCGGGCCGATCATCACCCCCATGCCCCACAGCGCGATGATCTGGGGCTGCCGGCTCGGCCGCGTCGAATCGAGCAGGGCGCTCTGGCTAAGCGGCGCAATGAAGGCTCCGCCGATGCCCTGCAGGGCGCGAAACAGGACCATTTCCTCCAGCGTCTGGGCAAGGCCGCAGAGCATGGAGGCGATCACGAAGAGGGTGACGGAGATCAGGAACAGGCGCCGCGAGCCGATCCGGTCGGCCAGCCAGCCGGTGATTGGCATCGCCACGGCGGAGGCGATGATATAGCTGGTCAGTACCCAGCTGACCGAATCCGGCGAGGCACCAAGCGAGCTCTGCATATGCGGGATCGCGACATTGGCGATGGTGATGTCGAGCACCTGAAGCAGCGAAGCGGTCATCACCCCGATGACCAGCAGGAGGTGGTTGCGGGCCGGGTGTTCGGCAACGTCTTGCAAGAGGCCGGGGGCCGCATGCGCGGATCCCCCCCGTCTCGACCCTGCCGCGCTGGCCATGGTTACTCGCTATCCCCGGTCAACACGGTGACCCTGGTCGAGAGGCCGGCGATCAGGCGGCGCGGCATCGCTTCGTCGAGTTCGATCCGCACCGGTACGCGCTGGGTCACCTTGACCCAGTTGCCGGTGGCATTCTGCGCCGGAAGTACGGAGAATTCGGAGCCCGTACCTGCGCCGATCGACGCAACATGGCCCCTCACCGAGAGGCCGGGATAGGCGTCGAACTCGACTTCGGCCTGCTGGCCCGGCTTCATTGCGTCGAGGTCGGTTTCCTTGAAATTGGCCTCGATATAGGTGCTTGCCTCGTCGATTAGCGTGACGACCGGCAGGTTGGTGATGATCTGCTGGCCCTGCTGCAGCCGTCCGGCCTGGACCACGCGCCCGGAAATCGGCGCGCGGACTTCCGTCCTGCGCAATTGCAGCGCGGCGTCGGCCCATTGCGCTTCGGCCGCTGCGATCTTCGGGTTCTTGCCGGGGACGGCGCTGCCCTGGGCCAGTCGGGCCCGGGCCTCGGCCTGTTCCGCGCGGGCCTGGCGAAGCTGTTCCTGTCCCAGTGCGACGGCGTGGCGGGCGGCGTCGAGATCGGCCTTGGTCGTGAAACCGCGCTCCCACAGGGCCTCCTGGCGCTCGAGCTTGCTGCGCGCGAAGGCGATGTCTTCCTGGGCGGCGGAAATCTCCGCACCGGCCAGCGCGGCGTCGTTGCCGAGGGCGGTGACGTCGGCCTGGGCCGTGGCGATCGCCGCATCGGCCTGGGCCATGTCCAGTTCATAGGGTTCCGGATCGATCCGGAACAGCAGATCACCGGCTTTTACCAGATCGTCTTCGCCGACACGGACATCCACGATCCGGCCGCTGACTTCGGCCCCGACGGCGACCATGTCCTGCTGGACATAGGCATTGTCGGTCGAGACCCGGCCTCGCATGCCTTGCCAGTAGAGGATGCCTCCGACAAGCAGGGCGAGCGGCACGACCGTCATCGCGGTCCAGCGCCCCCATGGCCGGCGCCGGGCCTGCAATTCCATCAATTCACCATCGACCGAAGGGTCCGCCTCTACCATCGAATATACTGTCCTTGCCGCATAATTCTGTCGTACGAAATGGCCAGTGCCACAAAGGGTGCTGAAATGAAACTGGATGGTGAAATTGTTGGAAACAATCAGGATTGAGAGTTTTGACGGTCAGGAACTGGCCGTCCACCGTCTCGGCGCGGGGCGGCCTGTGCTGCTTCTGCACGGCCTGTTTTCCGACGCCCGGACCAACTGGATCCGGTTTGGCCATGCCGAGCGCATCGCCGATGCCGGGTTCGAGGCGATCATGCCCGACCTGCGGGCACATGGTGCGAGCGCGGCCCCGCACCAGCCTGAGGCCTATCCCCATGACGTGCTGGTGCGCGACAGCGAGGCGGTTACCCGGACGCTCGGCCTCGGGGAATTCGATCTCGTCGGCTTCTCTCTCGGCGCACGTACCGCCGTACGCTGCGTGCTGGCCGGTCTGCGGCCGCGCCGACTCGTCCTGGCCGGCATGGGCCTCGAAGGGCTGGCCGGATGGGACCGGCGGGCCGCCTTCTTCATCGATGCGATCGACCGCTTCGGCGAGATCAAGCATGGCGATCCGGCCTTTCTCGCGGCGAGTTTCATGAAGACGATGAAGGTGGACCGGGTGGCGGCCCGGCTCTTGCTGCAATCGGTCGACGACACGGATGCCGCGGATCTCGCCGGCGTGACCATGCCGACACTGGTCGTCTGTGGGGACAAGGATCGCGACAACGGTTCGCCCGAGGCGCTCGTTCGCAGCCTTCCCGACGCACGGCTGCGAGCGGTACCGGGAACGCACATGAGTTCCGTCGCCGAGGCGGCGCTGGGCGAGGCGATCGTGGAATTCCTTGTGGCTTGATTTGAGTTTCGTGCCGGGCCAAACCGGTTACATGACAAACTTTCCATCCCCGAGGGGCGCTCATTCCATGAAACATCTCGCTTCCGTCGCGCTGTCCGCGCTTGCGCTGGGTCTCTCCACGCCGGCCATGGCCCAGCATCACGAAGAGGCCGCCGCGGGCGAAAGTACCTTCCCGATGACGCCGCAAGGGGCGGCCGATTTCGTGGAGAAGGTGGAAAAGGAATTTCTCGAATTCGGGGAGGACTACGCCCGGATCTCGTGGATCAACGCCACCTACATCACCGATGATACCGATGCGATGGCGGCCAAATACGGCGCACAGGCGACCGAGATGTCCGTCGGCTACGCACTGGAGGCGGCGAAATACGCGCAGGTCCCGGGTCTCGATCCCGACGTGGCGCGCAAGCTCGATATCCTGCGCAACGGCATCGTGCTTCCGGCGCCGACCACCGAAGGCGCGGCGACCGAACTCAGCCGGATCGCCACCGACCTCCAGTCGCAATATGGCAAGGGTCGGGGCACGCTGGGCGGCAAGGAAATCAACGGCTCGGACATCGAGGCCGAAATGGGCAATCCCGAGCGCACGCCCGCGGAACTGGCCGAGATGTGGGCCAGCTGGCACGACAATGTCGGCGCGCCGATGAAGGACCAGTATGTCCGCATGGTCGAGATTGCCAACCAGGGCGCCCAGGAGCTCGGCTTTGCCGACACCGGGGCGATGTGGCGGTCCAATTACGATATGGACCCGGACGAGTTTGCCGAACTCACCGACAAGATCTGGAACGATGTGAAGCCGCTCTACGAGAGCCTGCACACCTATGTCCGCTGGAAGCTCAACGAGAAATACGGCGATGCGGTCCAGCCCAAGACCGGGCCGATCCGGGCCGATCTGCTCGGCAATATGTGGGCGCAGGAATGGGGCAATATCTACCCGCTGGTGGCCCCGCCCGGTGCGGGCGACATCGGCTATGACATTGGCGAACTGCTCGAAGCGCAGGGCAAGCAGCCGCTCGACATGGTCCGGATCGGCGAGGGTTTCTATTCCTCGCTCGGCTTCGAGAAGCTGCCCGACACCTTCTGGACCCGTAGCCAGTTCACCAAGCCGGCCGACCGCGAGGTCGTCTGCCATGCCAGCGCTTGGGATGTCGACAATGTCGACGACTTGCGGATCAAGATGTGCATCAAGGTGAATGCGGACGATTTCATCACTATCCACCATGAACTGGGTCACAATTACTACCAGCGTGCCTACAACCAGCAGCCCTACCTCTACCTCAACGGAGCCAATGACGGCTTCCACGAGGCGATCGGCGATTTCATCGCGCTTTCGATCACGCCGGAATACCTCGTCCAGATCGGTCTGCTTGACCGGGACGAGGTCCCGGGGGCGGACAAGGACACCGGCCTGCTGCTGCGCCAGGCGATGGACAAAGTCGCCTTCCTGCCCTTTGGCCTGCTGATCGACAAATGGCGCTGGGGCGTCTTCGACGGTACGATCCAGCCCGCTGATTACAACAAGGCATGGGTCGATCTGAAGGTGGAATACCAGGGCATTATCCCGCCGGTCGACCGTCCGGCCGATGCCTTCGATCCCGGCGCGAAATACCACATCCCGGGCAATACGCCCTATACGCGCTATTTCCTTGCCCGGGTGCTGCAGTTCCAGTTCTACAAGGCCGCCTGCGACCAGGCGGGCTGGAAGGGCCCGCTGCACCGCTGTTCCTTCTACGGCGATGCCGAAGTGGGCAAGAACCTCAAGGCCATGCTCGAAATGGGCTCGTCGAGGCCCTGGCCGGATGCGCTCGAGGCCTTCACCGGCAGCCGCGAGATGAGCGGCGAGGCGCTGATCGATTATTTCGCGCCGCTCAAGGAGTGGCTCGACGAGCAGAACAAGGGCAAGCCGACCGGGTGGTAGGGCGAGACAGGGGCGGGGCCACGATCCTGGGCTGGCGTGAGACGATTGCGCTGCCAGATTTCGGCCTCGCCGGCATTGCGGCCAAGATCGATACCGGGGCGCGGACCTCGGCCCTGCATGCGGTGGGGATCGAACCGTTCGAGGACGGCGGGCGCGAATGCGTCCGTTTCCGGATCGATCTCGGCCGGGGCCATGAAACGGCGATCTGTTCGGCGCGCGGCTTCTCGAAACGGCGGGTGACCAGTTCCAACGGCCAGACTGAAGAGCGGTTGATCGTGAAGGCCGCACTGCAGATCGGCGAAAATCGCTTCCGGACCGAATTCAGTCTCACCGACCGGTCCGACATGGTGTATCCGGTGCTCATCGGACGCATGGCCCTGCGAGGCCGATTCGTCGTCGATCCCCTACATTCCTATCTGCAGACGGCTGCACCGGACAGAAAGACAGACTAGCCATGAAACTGGCCATGCTGGCCCGCAACCCCGACCTCTATTCGCACAAGAGGTTGGTGGAAGCGGCCGAGGCGCGCGGGCACACGATCGACGTGCTCAACACCCTGCGCGTCACGATGAACATCACCTCGCACCGGCCCGAGGCGTTTTACAACGGCTCGAAACTGCCGAATTACGATGCGGTGATCCCGCGCATCGGCGCCTCGATCACCTTCTACGGCCTGGCCGTGCTGCGCCAGTTCGAAATGATGAACGTCTGGACGCTCAACGAAAGCGTGGCGATCGGGCGCAGCCGCGACAAGTTGCGGTCGATGCAGATTCTCGCCAAGGCCGGGCTGGGTCTGCCGGTGACCGCTTTCGCTCACGATCCCAAGCAGGCCGAGGAAGTGATCCGCATGGTCGGCGGGGCACCGGTGGTGATCAAGCTGCTCGAAGGCACGCAGGGGCTCGGCGTGGTCCTCGCCGAGACGATGAACAGCGCCAAGTCGGTGATCGAGGCCTTCCGCCGCGCCAATGTGAACATCCTGGTCCAGGAATTCATCAAGGAGGCCGACGCCACCGATATCCGCTGCCTGGTGATCGGCAACAAGGTGGTCGGGGCGATGATGCGCAAGGGCGGGGAGGGCGATTTCCGCTCCAACCTCCACCGCGGCGGTTCGGCCATGCCGGTGCGGATCACGCCCGAGGAACGCTCGACCGCGGTACGTGCCGCGCGCCGCCTGGGCCTCAACGTCGCCGGGGTCGACATGCTGCGCAGCAATCACGGCCCGGTGATCATGGAGGTCAATTCCTCGCCCGGTCTCGAAGGGATCGAACAGGCGACCGGCAAGGACATCGCCGGCATGGTGATCACCTTCATCGAGGAAAATGCGGTCGCCGGTAAGACAAAGACAAAGGGTAAGGGTTAGTCGGGGCTCATCCACCGACCAATCCCGTTCCGCGAGGAAGTCCATGCCGAAACTCCTGCCAATCGTCATCGCCACCCTGGCCATCGCCGCTCCGCTTCGGGCCGAACTCCCCGACCAGGTAAGTGCGGCCGATCCGGCGGGTCTGGTCGCCGTGCTCGATTTTGCGGGGTATGGCAGCGAACTGGGGACCGACGGCGTGGGAGATCCACAGATCCAGCTCGAATATGCGGGATGGCCGGGATATATCCAGTTCTACGGCTGCGATTCGGAATCCCACGAGGAATGCGACGCCTTGCAGTTCCGGGTCGGTTTCGACCGGCGCGATCCGCTCCCGCCGGAGCTCGCTCTTGACCTGATGGCCAGCTATCGCTTCGCTTCGGTCTCGCGCGATGCCGAGGGTGATCCCTGGGTGACCTGGGACATCGTGACCCATTCGGGGATCGACAGCTCGGTGTTCCTCGCCAGCCTGCGCGCCTTCGAACGCAATATCGCGCTGATTGCGGATATCGTCTTTGCCGAGGAAACCGGCGAGGAAACGGCGGGCGAGGCCGAGCCGGCTGCGTTCCGCAGCTGATGCCGCCCTGGCCGGCCTAGCGGAACGGCGGTTCGTTGAAGGCGCGCAGCTTGCGGCTGTGGAGGCGCGGACCTTCGGAGCGCAGGCGCTCGACCGCCCTCAGGCCCATCTGGAGATGGGCGGCGATCGCTTCCTCGTAGAAGCGGTTGGCCTGGCCGGGAAGTTTGATCTCGCCGTGAAGCGGCTTGTCCGAGACGCACAGCAGCGTGCCGTAGGGCACGCGGAAGCGGTAACCCTGCGCGGCGATGGTCGCGCTCTCCATGTCGATCCCGATTGCCCGGCTCTGCGAGAAGCGCAGGGCGGAGCGGGTGTAGTGGAGTTCCCAGTTGCGATCGTCGGTGGTGACGATGGTGCCGGTCCGCATCCGCTGCTTGAGGTCGGCGCCGGCGCTGCCGCTGACTTCCTCCGCCGCCCCGGCGAGCGCCAGCTGGACTTCGGCGATAGCGGGCAGCGGCACTTCGGGCGGGAGCACCGCATCGAGCACGTGGTCGTCGCGCAGATAGGCATGGGCAAGCACGAAATCGCCGATCTTCTGGCTCTGCCGGAGCCCGCCGCAATGCCCGATCATCAGCCATGCCTCCGGGCGCAGCACGGCGAGGTGATCGCAGATCGTCTTGGCGTTGCTCGGCCCGACGCCGATATTGACCAGCGTGATCCCGCTGCCGTCAGCGCGGATGAGGTGGTAGGCGGGCATCTGGTGGCGCCGCCAGGCCGTGTCGGACAATTGCGCCCGGGCGTTAGCGAGCGGCGCCTCGAGCAGCAGGCCGCCGGCGCCGGACACGGCGACATAGCCGTCCTGGCCGATCTGCTGCCCGGCCCAGTCGACGAATTCGTCGACATAGCGGTGGTAATTGGTGAACAGCACGAAGCGCTGGAAATGCTCGGGCGCGGTGCCTGTGTAATGGGCAAGGCGGGCGAGCGAGTAATCGGTCCGCAGGCCGTCGAACAACGACAGCGGCATGATGCCGTCGGGCCCGCCGAGTTCGAAGCCGTCCGCCAGTTCGTCACCGATCAGGGCGAGGTCGGTGCTGGGAAAATGTTCGGCAAGTTCCTGCGGGCTGATGCCGGCCATGGCCGCACCCAGTTCGCCGTCGAGAACATAGGGGAAGGGGATTTCCTGACCCGAGCGGAGCACGTCGAGTTCGACCTCGTAATCCTCGGCGATCAGTTTGAGCTGCTCGCCGAGATAGTCGCGGAACAGGGCAGGGCGGGTGATGGTGGTCGCATAAGTGCCCGGCTTCTCGAGCCGGCCGAAACTGCGCGAACGGTCGACCGGCTCGCCACCGCCTCGGAAATGGAGGCGAAGCTCGGGATAGCAGTAATGGCCGGCATGGCGATATTCGGCACTGGGTACCGCGCCGGTAGCGGCGTAAGCTTGGATGTCGCGGCGCAAATTGGCGATGGCCTCCTCGTGGAGGCGGACGATGCTCGTCAGGACGTCTTCGATTTTGGTGATCATTTTCGCAGCTAGCGATTCTTTTGCTGCAGTTCAATGAAAAGGGCGCGGATCCCGGAGGATCCGCGCCCTTTCAATCGGCTCGCGAAGAGGCTCAGGCCTGTTCGTCGGTGCCTTCTTCCCCGGTCATTTCAGTCGGGAGTTCGCCTGGTTCGGCGTTCGGATCGCGTTCCTCGGTGAAGCCTTCGCTTTCGGCAGCTTCTTCCTCGAAGATCTGCGCGATCACGTCGACGCCCTGGCTCTGCAGTTCCGCCTCGTCATCCGAACGGGCGACATTCGCCTTGACGGTGACGTGGACTTCGGGGTGCATGGCGACAGTGACGTCGAACATGCCGAGCGTCTTGATCGGCGCGCCGAGGATGACCTGGCGCTTGTCGATCTTGTGGCCCTTCTCCTCGAGCCCGGCGATGATGTCGCGGACATTGACCGAGCCGTAGAGCTGACCCGAGTTGGACGAAGCGCGGATCAGGACGATCTCGGTGCCGTCGACCTTCTCGCCGGCCTTTTCGGCTTCGCCGCGCTTCTCCGCGTTTTCCTTTTCAAGGCGTTCGCGGTTGGCTTCGAAGACGGCCTTGTTGGCTTCGTTGGCGCGCAGCGCCTTCTTCTGCGGAAGCAGGAAGTTGCGAGCGTAGCCGTCCTTCACGGAGACGACGTCGCCGATCTTGCCCAGCTTCTCGACGCGTTCGAGCAGGATGATATCCATCGTCTGGACTCCTTACTTCACGATGAAGGGCAGCAGGCCGATCTGGCGTGCGCGCTTGATCGCCTGGGACAGCTCGCGCTGCTTCTTGGCGGAAACCGCCGTGATACGGCTCGGGACGATCTTGCCGCGTTCGGACATGAAGCCCTGCAGCAGACGGACGTCCTTATAGTCGATCGCGGGAGCGTTCTTGGCCGAAAACGGGCAGGTCTTGCGGCGGCGGAAAAACGGACGTGCCATCAGCCTTCTCCTCCGCGACGCTTACGATCGCGATCGTTCTTGCGCATCATCACCGAAGGACCGGCTTCGTGCTCTTCGACGCGCACGGTCAGGTAGCGGATGATGTCTTCGTTGATCCGGTTCTGGCGTTCGAGTTCCTCGACCACCGAGCCGGGGGCTTCGATGTTGAGCAGCACGAAATGCGCCTTGCGGTTACGGTCGATCTTGTAGGCCAGGTTCTTGAGGCCCCAGGTCTCGGTCTTGGTGACCTTGCCTTCGTTCTGTTCCACGATTTCCGTGGCGCTGGCTGCCAGTGCGTCGACCTGAGCCTGGCTCAGATCCTGGCGCGCGAGAAATACATGCTCGTACAGCGGCATGTGCGCGTTCCTTTCGTTTTCCTGCCGATCGCTGACCGATCCCGCACCGCGCGGGGGCCCCTCCGGCTTTCTTCATTCATCCCGTGCTTTAAGCGGGAAGCGGGCCGCATACATTTTTCCGCAGAGAATGCAAGCTGATTGGACGGATTTTCGTGGCTCCCATGGCGGGGGGCTTTGCGCTAGGCAAGCCGGGCAAGGGCCATGGCCCAAGGGGAGAATGTGATGCCGCGACCAGCGACCGAAGACGAACTTGCCATCCGCGAACTCTATGCCCGCTACAGCTGGGCGCTCGATACGGGCGATACCGAGGGTTATGTCGCCCTCTTTACCGAGGATGCCGAGGCAACCGAGGAAACCGCCCAGGGCACGCTGGAAGTGGTGAAGGGGCACCCGGAAATCCGCCGCCTTGTGCTCAAGTTTCATGACCGGCCCGATTTCCCCGGCCACCAGCACCAGATGGACCAGCTTGTCTTCGAGCCGGATCCCGAGGGGCGGCCGGACCACTGGCAGGTGCGCAGCTATGCCTGGGCCACGATCAACCGCCCGCCCGAACCACCCCACCTGCACTGGTGCGGGCATATCCGCGACATCGTGGCGAAGGTCGAGGGAGAATGGCTGATCCGGCGCAAGGACATCATGGGCTGGGGCGGCGCGGTGCTGTCGCGCTTCGATTCCAAGCGGGAGATGGCAGGGTGAATGCGCGAAGCTGGCTGATCCTGCCGCTGCTCGCGCTCGCTGCCCCGTCGCTGGCGCAGGAGGGCGAGCCGGAGAGGCCGCCGATCATCGACGTCCATTTCCACGCGACGCTGGAGGGGCGCGAGAATACGCCGCCGCTCTGCCCCAATCCGCAGCAATTCACCGCGCTCGACCCCTCCGAATCGATGGCGAGCCCGTTTGGCTGGTCGACCGAGGATTGCTCTCCGCGCCTCTACGGTGCGCCTGGGCCGGCCTATCTCGAGGCCATCGTGGCGGAGATGGAACGGCTCAACGTCACCGCCGTGGTCTTCGGCAATCCCGATGCGGTCCGGGCCTATGAACAGGCGGCGCCCGGGCGCGTCATCAAGGGCACCGGTTTTGCCATGGGGGCCGAGGTCGACCAGGGCGCCGAACTTCAGCGGCTCGAAATGCTCTTCACCGACGGGGGTTTCGCGGTGATGGGCGAGATCGGCCTGCAATATGCCGGGATGTCGCCGAGCGACATGAGCGTCGACGCCTATTTCGCGCTCGCCGAGCGGCTCGACATCCCGGTCGCGATCCACATGGGTACCGGCGGCTCGGGCCGCGCCAACCGCGTAATGCCCAGATTCCGGGCCTCGATGGGCGACCCCTTCCTGCTCGAGGACCTGCTGGCCCGCCATCCCAAGCTGCGCGTGCAGATCATGCATGCCGCCTATCCGATGATCGACAATTTGCTCGCGCTGCTGCAGGCGAACAGCCAGGTCCATGTCGATATAGCCGGACTGATCTGGTCCTATCCGATCGAAGAGGTGAACCGCTATATCGAGCGGATCGTCGATGCCGGATTCGGCGACCGGGTGATGTTCGGGACCGACCAGACGACCTGGCCCGGCCTGATGGCGCATTCGGTTTCGATCATCGAGAATGCCGACTACCTGCTGCCTTCCCAGAAGCGGGATATCCTCTACAACAATGCGGCCCGATTCCTGCGTCTCGACCGGGACCCAGACTGATCCAATCCCTTATTCGGAGTTTCCCATGCCCGGCGGTCTAGTTGCACTGCTCGACGACGTTTCGGTCATTGCCCGCGCTGCCGCCGCCTCGATCGACGATGTCGGCGTGGCGGCGGGAAAGGCCAGCTCCAAGGCCGCCGGCGTGGTGATCGACGACGCCGCGGTGACCCCGAGCTATGTCACCGGCCTCACGCCCGACCGCGAATTGCCGCTGATCTGGAAGATCACCAAGGGCAGTTTCTTCAATAAGCTGGTCATCCTTCTGCCGGTGGCCCTGCTCCTGAGCGCCTTCCTGCCCTGGGCGATCACCCCGCTGCTGATGCTGGGCGGGCTGTTCCTCTGTTACGAGGGTGCGGAAAAGGTGATGGAGAAGTTCGGCGAGCCGAAGCACGGCAAGACGCTCGAAGACGAGATCGCCGATCCGGCCGAGTTCGAGAAGCAACGCACCTCCGGCGCGATCCGGACCGACCTGATCCTCTCGGCCGAGATCATGGCGATCACGCTCAACGAGGTTGCGGCCGAGGATTTCTGGGTCCGGGGCGGGGTGCTGGCGGTGGTCGGCATACTCATCACCGTGGTGGTCTATGGCGCGGTCGGACTGATCGTGAAAATGGACGACATCGGCCTGCACATGGCCGAACGGAAATCCGCCGCTGCGCAGCGGACAGGGGCCTTCCTGCTCCATTTGATGCCGCGGCTGCTGGTGGCGCTCTCGGTGATCGGGACGGTGGCCATGCTGTGGGTCGGCGGCGGGATCATCCTCCACGGCATGCACGAACTGGGAATCCATGGACCGCCCGAATGGACCCATGCGGCCGAAGATTGGGTCGCCCAGACCACGGGCGCGGCCGGCGGCGCGCTTGGCTGGCTGACCTATGCGGCGCTGTCAGGCCTGTTCGGCCTGCTGCTCGGCTTCATCGTGGCGATCCTGCTGCACAAGGTGCTGAAGATCGGCGCGCATTAGGGCAGAGTAGCCAGAAGCTCCCGCGCGAAGACGCTCAGCGTGTCGTCGCGCGCGCCCATGATCACGATGCGGTCGCCCGGCCGCGCGATCCCCGCGATATGCGGTCCGCATTCCTCGCGCAGGGGAATGTGCAGGGCCTGTCCGCCGGCTTGGGTGATGAGGTCCACGATCCGCTCGCTGCCTTCGCTGCGATCGACCGTGCCGCCGAAATAGACCGGGTCGCACAGCACGGTGATGTCGTCCGGGCCGAGTTCGCGGGCGAAGGTTTCGGCCAGTTCGCGGCCCATCTGCCGCAGCGGTCCGTAGCCATGGGGCTGGAAGAAGGCGATGACCCGCCCCGGATGCGCCTTGAGCGTGCGCAAGGTTGCGGCGCATTTCTCGGGATTGTGACCGAAATCGTCGATCACGGTAATGCCCGAGGCGCTGGCGCCGACGATGTCGAACCGGCGCGCGAGGCCGGCGAAGCTGGCGAGTGCGGCAACGGCCTTGCCGGTCGGCACGCCGGCGGCGACCGCGCCCGCGATGGCGGCAAGGGCGTTGGACAGATTGTGCCGACCCGGCAGGTTGAGCGTCAGGGAATAGTGCGTCCCGTCGTGGCGGTCGATCACCAGCGCGGCCTGGCGGGTCGGGCCTTCGGCAATGCTGCCTGGCACCACGCCGATCTGCGCCTGCTCCTGCTCGATTCCGAAGGTCAGGGCGGCCCTGGCGTGGGGGAGCAGCGCGAGCGCCTCCACATTGTCGGCATTGACGGCGGCCACCGCGCTGGCGGCGAGGAAATTGCCGAACAGCGCGCGCAGTTCCTCGAGGCTCTTGTGGTCGAGACTGAGGTTGAGCAGAACGGCCACCGCCGGGCGGTAGAGCGCGATCGAGCCATCGCTTTCGTCGACTTCGGACACGAAGACGTCGCCCTGGCCGACCCGCGCGCTGGCGAAGGGGATCTCGGGCGAGACGAAGTTCTTCATCACCGCGCCGTTCATGATCGTCGGATCGCGCCCGGCCTCGTACAGGATCCAGCCGAGCATACCGGTCACGGTCGACTTGCCGCTGGTGCCGCCGACCGCGATCCCGGTCTGGGCGTTGTTGAACAGGGTTGAGAGCAATTCGGCGCGGGTGAAGCGCGGGCAGCCGAGCTCCTTCGCACGGGCGACTTCCGGCACGGTGTCCTCGATCGCGGCCGAGGCGATCAGGGCCTGCTCGCCGGAGCTGATCCCGCTGCCGTCCTGCGGAAACAGCGCGATCCCCTGACGCTTGAGCCAGGCGAATTTCTCGGGCGTCCGGCCCTGGTCGTAGCTGCGGTCCGAGCCGGCGATCGCTGCCCCCTGGCCGTGCAGGATCATCGCCAGCGGCAGCATGCCCGATCCGCCGATGCCGCAGAAGAACCAGGGATGGGCGGTGGAATCATGCGTTTCAGTCATCTTGTGGATGGGGTTAGGCGGGTGCTGCCAAATTGTGAAGCGGCTGCTAGGAGGAGACATGGTTCGTATCGCCATCTGTGCGCCTGCCACGCCGATCACGCGCGATCATGCCGCTGCGCTCGAAGCGCTGGTGGCGGAGGAGTTTTCGCAGCATTCGGTCTGGTTCCATCCGCAGTGCTTCGCCAGCCACGGCCATTTCGCCGGGACCGACGACCAGCGCATGAGCGCGCTCCTCGAATGCGCCAACAGCTCCGACTTCGACGCGGTCTGGTTCGCCCGCGGCGGTTACGGCTCCAACCGCATCGCCCAGGCTGCGATCGGCTTCATGGACGACCATGCCCGCGCCAAGACCTATGTCGGCTTTTCGGACATGGGCTACCTGCTTGCCGGGCTCTACCGCGCCGGAATTGGCCAACCGGTGCATGGCCCGATGCCGATCAGCGCGGGGAGCGCGCGCGGGCGCGAGGGAGTGCGGCGGGTGCTCCAGTGGCTGTCGGGCGACAGCAGCGGACTCGAACCCTCGCTCGACGGGAAGACCCCGGCAGTGGCCTTCAACCTGATCACGCTGGCAATGATCGCGGGTACCCCGCTGATGCCGGATCTGCGCGGGCATGTGGTCATGGTGGAGGAGGTCAGCGAGCATCTCTATGCCGTCGACCGGCTGTTCTTCCACCTCACCAATCTGCTGCCCCCCGGGATAGCCGGGCTGCGGCTCGGACAGGTAACCGACGTGCCCGAGAACGACCGTGAGTTCGGCCAGAGCGCCGAGGACATCGCTCAGTTCTGGTGCGCGCGCATGGGGATTCCCTATCTCGGGCGGGCCGAGGTCGGGCATTATCCCGGCAACCGGGTGGTACCCTTCGGCCTTGCCAGCCCAGCGCGCTCGGCCTAACCGCGCGCCATGCATCGCGACGCAGCTGCACGGCTGCCCAGCATGAACGGAGATTGACAGTGAGAGCATTCGTTTTCCCGGGCCAGGGCAGCCAGAAGGTGGGCATGGGCAAGGAACTCGCCGAAGCCAGCGCCGCCGCCCGCGAAGTCTTCGAGGAGGTCGACGAGGCGCTGTCGCAGAAGCTTTCGGCGATCATGTTCGAAGGCCCCGAAGACCAACTGACCCTGACCGAGAATGCGCAGCCGGCGATCATGGCCAACGCCATCGCCACCTTGCGCGTGCTGGAGAAGGAAGGCGGCCTGGCCATCGCCGACAAGGGCGATTGCGTGGCCGGCCATTCGCTCGGCGAATACACCGCGCTCTGCGCCGTCGGGGCCTTCTCGCTGGGCGACACCGCGCGCCTGCTCAAGCTGCGCGGCAAGGCGATGCAGGCGGCCGTGCCGGTGGGTGAAGGGGCGATGGCGGCGCTGCTCGGCGCCGATGTCGAAACCGCGCTCAAGCTGGCCGCCGCTGCCGCCGAAGGCGAAGTCTGCCAGCTCGCCAACGACAACGATCCGGGCCAGGTCGTGCTTTCCGGCCACGCGGGGGCGATCGACCGGGCGGTGGCGCTGGTCAAGGATTTCGGGATCAAGCGCGGGATCAAGCTGCCGGTGTCGGCCCCGTTCCACTGCGACCTGATGGCGCCGGCCGCCGAAGCCATGGCCAAGGCCCTCGGCGAGACTCCGCCCAAGGCCTTCCGCCTGCCGCTCTATACCAATGTCACGGCCGCGCCGGTGACCGATCCGGAGCAGGAGCGCGAACTGCTGGTGCAGCAGGTCTGCGGCCGCGTCCGCTGGCGTGAGAGCGTGCTGGCCATGAAGGCCGCCGGAGTCGAAGAGTTCGCCGAACTCGGCGGCAAGGTGCTCGGTCCGATGATCCGCAAGACGGTCGAGGAGGTCGCAGTGACCAGCACCGTGACCATGGACGATATCGAAGCGCTGGCGAAGGCGCTCTAGGGGAGATTGGCTGATGTTTTCGCTCGAAGGAAAGACTGCCCTGGTGACCGGCGCCGCCGGCGGGATCGGCTCGGCCATCTCGCGTGCGCTGGCGAAGCAGGGTGCGCGCCTGGCGCTCTCGGGCACCAATGCCGCCAAATTGCGCGCGTTCCGCGAGGAATTGAACGAGGAATTCCCGCATGATCACGACGGCCATGTCGAGATTACCTGCGATCTGTCGAACACCACCCAGGTCGAGGAACTGATTCCGGCGGTGACCGACACGCTCGGCAAGATCGACATCCTCGTCAACAACGCCGGTATCACCCGCGACAACCTTGCCATGCGGATGAAGGATGAGGAGTGGGAACAGGTCATCAAGGTCAATCTCGAGGCTGCCTTCCGCCTGATGCGCGCGGCGACCAAGCCGATGATGAAGGCGCGCTCGGGGCGGATTATCACCGTCACCTCCGTCGTCGGCGCCACCGGCAATCCGGGGCAGGTCAACTACGCCGCCGCCAAGGCCGGCTTGGTCGGCATGTCCAAGAGCCTCGCGCAGGAGCTTGCGAGCCGCGGCGTGACCGTCAATTGCGTGGCGCCGGGTTTCATCCGCACTGCCATGACCGACGTCCTGCCCGAGGCGCAGAAGGACGCGCTCAACGCCCGCATCCCGATGGGCCGGATGGGCGAAGGCGAGGACATCGGCGCGGCCGTGGCCTATCTCGCCTCGGACGAGGCAGGCTATGTCACCGGCCAGACGCTGCATGTGAACGGCGGCATGGCGATGTTCGCCTGATCCTGCGTTTGCGAGGAATTATCCCCAGCTTAGGGCCAATTCCTCGCATTCATCCTTGCCGCAGGCGCTGCCCTCGCTAAGGATTGTGGGCCATCAACCTTGCGTTTTTCGGGCGATTCCGCCCGCGCATTGGCTCCTGCTGAATCCTTGGGGGGATCGAGAGAACCATGAAGGCTACCATTGAACGCGCGACATTGCTGCGGTGCCTGTCCCACGTCCAGTCGGTTGTCGAACGGCGCAACACGATCCCGATTCTGTCGAACGTTCTGATCGAAGCCGATGCCGGCGGGATGCTGCGGGTCATGGCGACCGACCTCGACCTGCAGGTGGTCGAAAGCCTTTCCGCCGTTTCGGTCGAGAGCCCCGGCTCGATCACCGTTTCGGCGCATTTGCTGTTCGACATCGCCCGCAAGCTGCCCGACGGCAGCCAGGTCAGCCTCGAAACGGGTGACAACCGCATGGCGGTCAAGGCCGGGCGCAGCCGCTTCTCGCTGCCGACCCTGCCGCGCGACGATTTCCCGGTGATCGTCGAAGGCGACCTGCCGACGAGTTTCGAAGTACCGGCCAAGGTGCTGGCCGAACTGATCGACCGCACCCGCTTCGCGATCTCGACCGAGGAAACCCGCTATTACCTCAACGGGATTTTCCTGCACGTCTCCGACGAGGACAGTCCGGTCCTGAAAGCCGCCGCCACCGACGGTCATCGGCTCGCTCGCTTCACCATTGCCCAGCCCGAAGGGGCCGCCGGCATGCCCGACGTGATCGTGCCCCGGAAGGCCGTGGCCGAACTGCGCAAGCTGCTTGACGAAGCGCCCGAGGGCAATGTCCTGGTCGATCTTTCGCCGAGCAAAATCCGCTTTACGCTCGGCGGCGAGGGCGGGGTGGTGCTGACCAGCAAGCTGATCGACGGCACTTTCCCCGATTACAGCCGGGTGATTCCGACCGGCAACGACAAGCTGCTCAAGCTCGATCCGCGCAGTTTCTTCGAAGGCGTCGACCGCGTGGCGACCATCGCCACCGAAAAGACCCGCGCCGTGAAAATGGGGCTTGAACCCGACAAGGTGACGCTCTCGGTCACCTCGCCGGACAATGGTACGGCGACCGAGGAAGTGGCTGCGGACTATTCCTCCGACGGGTTCGAAATCGGCTTCAACGCCAATTATCTCAAGGACATCCTCAGCCAGATCGAAGGCGATACGGTGGAACTCCACCTCGCCGATCCGGGCGCGCCGACACTGATCCGCAAGGACGAAAAGAGCCCTGCGCTTTACGTGCTGATGCCGATGCGGGTGTGATCCGGCCGGGCAAGGGCGGAATGAAGTTCAGCCCTTCGCCTTGATCATGGCCTCGACATCGGTGAACTTCTCGCGCGGGGAGCCCTCGCGCGCAGCCTTCTCTTCGGCTTCCTCGATCCTCTTCCAGTCCTGGAAGGTGACGACTTCGAGCCCGCGTTCGGCGGCCAGCGCGTCGAAACCCGCGCGGCCGGCCTTGTTGGCCCGGCCGAACTGGCCGGCCTCGATATCCGCCGCAATCTTGTCGACAATATCGTATCCGTCCGGGCGGTTGGTGCCGATCGTTCCGCTCGGCCCACGTCGGGCCCAGCCGACGCAATAAATCCCGGGCAGGATTCGGCCGCCATCGTTGGCGAAACGCCCCGCGCGTTCATCAAAAGGAACGTCGGGGATCGGGGATGTTCGGTAGCCGATGCAGCTGATCACCATATCCGCTGGTATGCGATAGGTTTCGCCGGTACCGACCGCTCGCCCGGCCTTGACCTCGGTCCGCTCGACCTCGACTCCCTCGACTTTGCCATCGCCGAGGATCGCCTTCGGACTGGCAAAGAAGTCGAATTCGATCTCGATCGGCTTGTCGGCATGGATGGCTTCGGGGATCGCGGCGAAGCTGCGCAAATGGCCGACCGCCTTGCGCAGCCCCGGTTCGAGCATGGCGTCATCGCCCTCCTCGGGCAGGTCTTCGCGTCCGACCCGCGGGCTGGCGCAACGCAGATTCCCGAGTTCGCCCAATTCCTTCGGCGTCATCATGATCTGGTGCGGCCCGCGCCGGCCGAGGATGACGACCTTGTCGATCTGTGAGGTTTCAAGTGCCTCGAGCGCATGCGCGACGATGTCGCTCCCTTCGAATTCCTCGCGGCATTTGGAAAGGATGCGTGCCACGTCGAGCGCGACATTGCCCATCCCGATGACTACCGCGGTCTTGCCCGAGAGGTCGGGAGCGAGTTCGGAAAACTGGGGATGGCCGTTATACCAGCCGACAAATGCGGCGCTGCCGAAGACATTGGCGAGATCCTCGCCCGGCAGATCCAGCCTGCGGTCCTGCGGGGCGCCGGTGGCAAGCACGACCGCGTCGTAGAGGCGGGTCAGTTCAGGCACGCTCACGTCGTGCCCGATCATCACATTGCCGACGAAGCGTACGTTGTCGCTCAGCGCGACCTTCTCGTATCGGCGGGATACACCCTTGATTGACTGGTGGTCGGGGGCAACCCCGAAACGGATCAACCCGTAAGGGACCGGAAGGCTGTCGAAGACGTCGATCCTGACCTCTTCGCCGAATGTCTTCTGCGCCGCTTCTGCGGTGTAGTAGCCGGCGGGGCCCGAACCTATGATGGCCAGATGTCGCATTCCAGCACCTCCTCTTCCGCCGAATGGCCGGTTGAGCGGTCAGCCGGCGCAGCGTGCAAGTGACCTGAGTGTGCCATTAAGCAGGCCATCGGGCGATAAGGCATACATACCTTGTCCACGGTTGCGAAATGGCCACGATTCCGTTTGGACTGCGGATTACAACATGTTGAATTACCTGGACTTCACGTACTCCGTGTCGGCCGACCGACAAGCACCGATCTCGTTGCGGAACCCGCCGCACTCCGCCGGGCAGGCCGGTCTGGTGCGGGCCGGCGTCAAGGCAGTGCAGAGCGGAAATATTGAGGTGGGTCTTAAACCGGCCTTAACCAAACGCTGCCTAAGCCGAAGAGAGTGGAAACCTTGGGACTTTGGCCTGTCGGGCCGGAAGAGCAGCAATGGCGGTGAGTTCTATCCTCGGCAAGTTTGGCGGGCGCAAGACGCCGGGCCATCTCGCGGATGGCCCGATCGGGTCGGAGGATTTTCAGGCCCGTCTCGACCTGCTCGACGATTTCGAGGATCTCGGGATCAGCTGGCTCTGGGCGACCGATTCCACCAACCGGTTGATCTACCTCTCCCGCTCTGCCGCCGGGGTTCTCGACAAGCCAATCGAGGATCTGCTCGGCAAGCCGCTTGCTTCGCTGTTCGAGGTCGAGCGAACCGATGATGCCGGCGCCTCGCAGCGGCCGCTCAACTTCCTCCTTAGCGCGCATTCCAAGATGGCCGACCTGGCCGTGCGTATTTCCGGCCAATCGGAGGAAGTCTGGTGGTCGATCAGCGGCCGGCCCCAGCTTGATACCAATGGCGACTTCAAGGGCTATCGCGGCAATGCCAAGGACGTTACCCGTGCGCTGAAGGCCAAGCGCGAGGCGGAGCGCCTCGCCGAGTATGATTCGCTGACCGGTCTTGCCAACCGGCACCGCATGACCAAGCGGCTCGACACCACGCTGACCGCCTACCAGGCCTCCAGGCGCAGCTGCGCGTTGATGATGCTCGACCTCGACCGCTTCAAGCAGGTCAATGACACGCTGGGCCACCCGGCGGGCGACGATCTTCTGCGGCAGGTTGCTCAGCGATTGGAAAGAATCGTTGGCAAGCGAGGAGAGATCGGCCGGCTCGGCGGCGACGAATTCCAGATCATGCTGCCCGACATGGACGATCGCGGCAAGCTGGGCGAGATAGCGGCACGGATCATCCAGATGATCTCGCAGCCCTATTCGGTCGAGGGCGGCCGGGCCAATATCGGCACCTCGGTGGGCATGGCGATCGCGCCCTATGACGGGCTGACGACGGAGGAGCTGGTCAAGTCGGCCGACCTTGCGCTCTATGCCGCCAAGGGTGGCGGGCGCGGCCAGTACCGATTCTATTCGACCGATCTCAAGGACAGTGCCCAGGAACGCCAGGAGATCGAGGGCGAATTGCGCGAGGCGCTGGCCAAGGACCAGCTCGAACTTTTCTACCAGCCGGTCGTCGAGGCAGGGACGGGCAGGATCGCCTCGTGCGAGGCGCTGATGCGTTGGAACCACCCCGAACGCGGACCGGTCAGCCCGGCGGTGTTTATTCCCATTGCGGAGGAATCGAACCTGATTGTGCAGATCGGCGACTGGGCGATCCGCCAGGCCTGCGCGGAAGCGAAAGCATGGCCGGCCTCGCTCAGGGTGGCGGTCAATGTCTCGGCCCATCAGTTTGCCAACGGCAAGCTCGCGAGTGTCGTCACCAGTGCGCTGGCCAACAGCGAGCTCGATCCCGAGCGGCTCGAACTGGAGATCACCGAAAGCGTCTTCATGGGCGACAAGGACGCGCTCGAAACCACGCTCAAGCAGCTCAAGCAACTCGGTGTGAGGCTGGCGCTCGACGATTTCGGGACCGGCTATTCCTCGCTCAGCTACCTGCGCAAGGCGCCTTTCGACAAGATCAAGATCGACCAGAGCTTCGTGCGGGGTTGTACCGAGCGCGGGAACAACAACGCTGCGATCATCAAGACAGTGATCGACCTCGCCGGGGCACTCGGGATGGAAACCACTGCCGAAGGCGTGGAGGCACAGGACGAACTCGATCTGCTCCGCAAGCAGGGCGCGAGCTATATCCAGGGCTACATCTATTCGCGGCCGGTCAATAACGAGGAGTTTCTCCAGCTCGCCAGCAGGGACAGTCTCATCCTTACGCCGCAGGGGCCGGCGCATCACCGGTCGGATCGGATCACGCTCTACCGCAAGATCGGGGTGATTCACGAGGACCACTATTACCGCGCCGTCCTGCGCAACCTGTCCAAGGCGAACGCCTCGGTCGACGGGATCCTCGGGGTGCCGGTCGGGACCAATCTTGTGCTTGACCTGAGCGGCGGGCAACTGGCGGTCTGCCGGGTGGTAAGCGCTCAGGAGGCGAGCATGGTGGTCGAATTCGAGACCCCGCTGATCAGCGACGGGGCGGACGGCTATTGCACCCGCCACCGCGTCTCGCCCTATTCGCTCGCCGCGGCGGGCATGCCGCTCGCCGCCCTGCCGCCGGGAAGCTATCCGCTTGCCGGAATGGAGCGGGGGCCGAAGTCCAGGCCGGCCTTCATCGAGGTCGAGGTCAAGCTGCGCAGCGAGCATTGAGTTCCAAGCCCTGCTGACATTGCCGCGAGGCGGCGCTAAGGGGCGGGGGAAGCGCGGGTTTCGCGTATTTCCAAGCACCTCAGAATGATGGCATGACCGACCTTTCCAAGATCCGCAACTTCAGCATCATCGCGCATATCGACCATGGCAAGTCCACTCTCGCGGACCGGCTGATCCAGCATTGCGGTGGCCTCACCGAACGCGAAATGAGCGAGCAAGTCCTTGATAACATGGACATTGAACGCGAGCGCGGGATCACCATCAAGGCCCAGACCGTGCGCCTGACCTATACCGCCGCCGATGGCGAGGCCTATGAGCTCAACCTCATGGACACGCCGGGCCATGTCGACTTCGCCTATGAGGTCTCCCGCAGCCTCGCCGCTTGCGAAGGCGCGCTGCTGGTGGTCGACGCGGCGCAGGGGGTCGAGGCGCAGACGCTCGCCAATGTCTACCAGTCGATCGAGCACGATCACGAGATCGTCCCCGTCATCAACAAGATCGACCTCCCCGCGGCCGAGCCCGAGAAGGTCAAGGCCGAGATCGAGGACATCATCGGGATCGACGCCAGCGAGGCGGTCCTCGCCAGCGCGAAATCGGGTATCGGAATCGCGGAAATCCTCGAGCAGGTGGTCGCCAAGATCCCCGCCCCGCAGGGCAGCCGCGAGGCCCCGCTCAAGGCCATGCTGGTCGACAGCTGGTATGACCCCTATCTCGGCGTGGTGATCCTCGTCCGGGTGATCGACGGGGTCATCAAGAAGGGCCTGCAGGTCAAGTTCATGCAGGGCGGCACGCAGCACCTGATCGACCGGGTCGGCTGCTTCACCCCCAAGCGCACCGACCTGCCCGAACTCGGCCCGGGCGAGATCGGCTTCATCACCGCGCAGATCAAGGAGGTCGAGCAGGCCAAGGTCGGCGACACCATCACCACGGTCAAGCACGGGGCCGACAAGGCGCTGCCGGGCTACAAGGAAGTCCAGCCGGTGGTCTTCTGCGGGCTGTTCCCGGTCGATGCCGCCGATTTCGAGAAATTGCGCGAAAGCATCGGCAAATTGCGGCTCAACGATGCCAGCTTCAGCTTCGAGATGGAGACCAGCGCCGCGCTCGGCTTCGGCTTCCGCTGCGGCTTCCTCGGCCTGCTGCACCTGGAAATCATCCAGGAACGGCTGACCCGCGAATACGATCTCGACCTCATCACCACCGCGCCCAGCGTGGTCTACCGCATCCAGCTGCGCGCCTCCAAGACCGAGGGCGCGGCCGAGATCCTGCTCCACAACCCGGCCGACTATCCCGACCCGAGCCGGATCGAGACGATCGAGGAACCCTGGATCAAGGCCACGATCTACACCCCCGACGAATATCTCGGCTCCATCCTCAAGCTGTGCCAGGACCGCCGCGGGATCCAGACCGACCTCACCTATGTGGGCGGCCGCGCGCAGGTATCCTACGAACTGCCCTTGAACGAGGTGGTGTTCGACTTCTACGACCGGCTCAAGAGCATCAGCCGCGGCTATGCCAGCTTCGATTACGAGCAGATCGGCCTGCGCGAGGGCGACCTCGTCAAGATGAGCATCATGGTCAATGGCGACCCGGTCGACGCGCTCAGCATGATCGTCCACCGCGCGGTGGCCGAGGAGCGCGGCCGCGGCATGTGCGAACGGCTCAAGGACCTGATCCCGCGGCACCTGTTCAAGATCCCGATCCAGGCCGCGATCGGCGGAAAGGTGATCGCCCGCGAAACCATCAGCGCCATGCGCAAGGACGTGACCGCCAAATGCTATGGTGGCGACATCACCCGCAAGAAGAAGCTGCTCGAGAAGCAGAAGAAGGGCAAGGCCAAGATGCGGGAATATGGCAATGTGAGCATTCCGCAGGAGGCCTTCATCGCAGCGCTGCGGATGGGGGAGGAGTAGCGGCCAGGTCTGCCCAAGGCCTGCCTGTTGGAGGTGGACCCCGGGTCAAGCCCGGGGTGACGGGTTTGCTGTTGCCACCCTGAACCTCGTCTCCCCGGGCTTGACCCGGGGCCCCGCTTCCCTGCATCCAATGCCAAAGGACGGGGAACAGTCAGATGGCCTTTGGCGTTTTCATGCACAAGGATGGCTCGATCTACGACGACATCCCCGAGGTGCATTACCAGTTTCCGAAGATCTATCTCAGCCGCGCCAAGCAGATGGTTGGTGACTGGATTGTCTACCGTGAGCCAGTGAAACTGCCCCAGTCCAAGGGTTTCTTTGCTGCGGCGAAGGTCGAACGGATCATTCCTGATCCTGCCGTGCCGGATCGCTTTCGCGCCCTTATCGAAGAAGGCAGTTATCTGCCATTTTCGCCCACGGTTCCGCACAGGGTCGACGGTCAGCCGGTCGAGCGCGATCTGGCCAACGCACAGGCTGCGGTCCGGCCGCTGTCTGCTTCCGATTTCGCGCGCATCATTGCGCTTGGCCTCCCCGAGGATGACACCTTGCCGCGGGTTGGCGAGCCCGAATCAGTCGACCGGCTGCATGACCCGCAAATGCCCTACGAGATCGAGCGGCCGATCGTGCAAACGCTCCTTAATCGTCCGTTCCGCGATCGTGCTTTCCGCAGGGCCGTACTCAAGGTCTATGATGGGCGCTGCGCGGTGACGGGGTGGAAGCTCGTCAATGGCGGTGGCCGCTTGGAAGTAGAGGCGGCACATATCCGCCCGGTCGAGAAAGGCGGGCCAGATAGTATTCGCAACGGGTTGGCGCTTTCAGGCACCGCGCATTGGATGTTTGATCGTGGGTTGATCGGACTGAAGGATGACCTTGAGATCATGGTTTCCCGGCAAGTGAACGATCTGCCTAGTGTCGAAGCGATCATTAATCGGACGGGCAAAGCGCTGGCTCCCGAACGGGACAGCGAAAGGCCGCACCCCGCCTTTCTCGCGTGGCACCGGGAGCATTGTTTCAAGCATTGAGGCCGGGACAAAGAAGCGGGACCCCGGGTCAAGCCCGGGGTGACGGGTTGGTGTGGGATGGGGGGCCACGGACCAGGTCCCGGGTGACGGGTTGGTACGGGGTGTGGGCCCCCGAGGCAGGTCCGGGGTGACGGATGCCGTTTGGCAATGCAGGACCCCTGCTTGGGGCCGGTGTGTCGGTGAGCTGGGGGAGTGTGGAGTTACATCCAATCCGGAACCACTCTCGTCTCCCCGGGCTTGACCCGGGGGCCCGCTACATTTCATCCCACCAGTATGGATAGAGAGCAGCGCGGCGGGTGGGTGTACCTCATGGCCGATCGCTATCGCGGGACCATGTATGTCGGCGTGACCGCGGACTTGCCCCAGCGGATCACTCAGCACCGCACGGGTGAAGGGTCTGACTTCTGCAAGCGTTATGGGCTCAAGCGGCTCGTCTGGGCCGAGTTCGTGCCGGACATTCGTGACTGCATCGCGCAGGAAAAGCGGATCAAGCGCTGGCGTCGGGAATGGAAGTTCGCGTTGATCGAGCAGGGCAATCCGGACTGGCGGGACTTGTTTGATACGCTGGTTTGACGTGGCTGAAGAAGCGGGACCCCGGGTCAGGCCCGGGGTGACGGGATAGGAATAGGTCAGAAGAAGCGGGACCCTGGGTCGGGCCGGGGTGACGGGATAGCAATGGGTCAGAAGAAGCGGCCGCTCGGGGTCAGGCCCGGGGTGACGATGTCGGGATAATCCTGATCACTACGTCACCCCGGCCACCGAGCCGGGGTCCCGCTTGCTTTGCCCGGCGAAACTCACCACCCGTCATCCTTCATCCCCCTGATCCTTGGCCCGGTGTCCTGCGGCGCCCCTTCCGCCTTCCGCCAGTCCGGCGGCGGCAGGGCGGGGGCTTCCGGCTGCTCCGGCACCGCGCGCGGACGGTAGTCGGGGTGCTCGGGGTCTTCGTACCAGCGGTAGCGGCCTTGCTTGTCATCGCGCATGCATTGTTCGTAATGCTCCATCGCGGCGCGGGTGCGGGGGCTCATGGCCTTGAGGCGGCGCTGGCGCATCTTTTCGAGCTTGTCGTCGATCTGTTTGAGCACGTCCTTGTTGCCGGTGGCCAGCCTGGCCTGCTGTTCCGCCTCCCATTCCTTGCGCCATTGCTGTTTCAGCCGGGCAAGCTGCTGGGTGTCGACCGCGTTGAGCGCTTTGGCGCGGCCTTCCGTGAAGCGTTCCGGCGCGCGGTTTCTCAGCATGAACATCAGCAGCCGGTCGTTATAGACGGTGCGGGTGCCGACGAGCTTGCCGTAGGAATAGACCGGCACCTCCACCCCGTTGAGCGCGCGGTCCATGGCGACGTCCTCGATCCGCTGCAGGCCGAGGTCGAGCGCGGCCTGCCAGGCCTGGCGGAAGCTCTCCGCCTCGGGGTGGCGGCGGAGCATGTAGGCGCCGTGGTCCGCGCGGTTCACGCGGGCGCAGGCGGCCTTGACGCTGCCGGTCTCCGCCAGCGCCTCGATAAAGGCGCGCTGGACCTCGGGCTTCCATCCGTTGCTGCGGGCCTTTTCCCGGGGGACCGGAGTGAAGGCGGGGAGGGTGGTGTGTTTGGGAGGTTTTTCCATCCACCAGTGTGAAGCACAAACGGCGCGTGTAGGAAAGTCAGGGCTTGCGCGCACTTACCAGCGAGTAATAGCCGCCCCCGCTGCGCACGGCGCTGACGTCCTCGAAGCCCGCGCCTTCGAGGATATCGCGCAATTCGGCGAGGCTGTATTGCTTGCCGAGCGTGCCGACCAGCATCAGCAGGCTGAAGGCGGCGGCGTGGTAGGGGCCGGTGTAATCGTCGTCCATCAGGATCTCGTGGAGGAAGATCCGCCCGCCGGAGGGGAGGGCGGCGAAGCTGTTCTTCGCGAGCCGGAGGTTGGTCTCCTCGTCCCAGTCGTGGAAGACGTTGCAGAACAGGTGCCCGTCGGGGCCCTGCGGCCATGCCTCCTCGAACATGTTGACTCCGGCGGTGGCGATGCGGTCCTCCATCCCGGCGGCGGCGACGTATCTTCCGGCTTCCGCGGCGACTTCCTTCAGGTCCATCAGCGTGACCGCGAGGCCCGGATTCGCCCGGGCGATCTCGATCCCGTAGACGCCCGAGCCGCAGCCGACATCCATCAGATGGGTCAGCTCGCCGAAGACGGGCTGGTTGGCGGCGCCCAGCGCGGGGGCCTGGCTGTGCGCCTGCATGAAGCTGGCAATATTGGCGGCGACCTCTGGGGGCATCGAGCCCTGCTCCCACCCGGCGGGGCGATCGTCGGTGCCCTCGCTCGGGCGCTTGCCGGTGCGGAGCGATTCGCGCAGGCGGCCGGTGAGATGCTCGTTGCGGTCGACGCTCTTGAGGAACATGCCCCAATAGCCCTTGCCCTCGGGGTGGAGCCAGGTCCGCGCATGATGCGTCGCGCGCCACTTGCCGAGGCGTTTCTCGACGAAGCCGTCGGCGCAGAGGGCGGCGAGATGCATGGCCAGCGCGCGGGCGTCGAGCCCGAGGTCCTCGGCCAGGTCCCCGGTGGTGAGCGCGCGTTCGGTCAGCGCCCGGAAGGTTCCCAGCTCGCAGGCGAGGTTGAGGATCGGCAGGCGGAACTGCGAAAGCCAGGCATCCCAGATCGCGGTGTCGTTCGGTGTCGGCGGCAATATGCTCATCGGTCAGGCTCTCCCATTTGCCCGGTTGTTCGTCAGCTTTCCGGCATGGCTACCCCGAAAGCGCGGCGACGGCGAAGCGGACCAGCGCGTCGCTGTCGGTGGCCGGGTCGCGGCGGCGTTCGCTGCCGTCCTTGAGCCGGGTGCGCGGGGGCGGGCCGAGCGCGGCGCCGGCAATGTAGCGCAGCCGCACGCGGACTTCGCGCAGGTCGAGCGCCGGGCGCTGCGGCGCGAGCAGGTCGGCGACCTGGTCGGCCACCCGCACCATGTCGCGCATCATCCGCTCGCGGACCTCCTGCTGGCCGTGCGAGGCGATCTCGTCGAGCACGATCAGCGCCCGCCCGCCGGGGTTGAAGGCGGCCGGGGCGAGCAAGGGCTCGAGCCAGGCGCGCAACACCTGCGCCACCGCGTCGGCGCCCGCGGGCGCGAGGCTGTCGATCGCTTCCCAGGCCGCGAGCATCGGCGCGAGATTGCGCTCCATCAGCTGATCGAGCAGCGCCCCGACCGAGCCGAAGTGATAGGTTATCAGTGTGGGATTGAGATCGGAGACTTCCCCCACGCGGCGAACGGTCAGGGCATGGACGCCCTGTTCGATCAGGATCTTCTCGGCCGCCTGCAGCAGCCTCGTCTTGGTATCGACCGTCAATGCGGATCTCCTGTCCCCCTCCCGGCGCGCCGGACCCGGCTTATACACTTGCATAAGCCGGGTTCTTCGGCAAATCTGCAAGGAAAGATCAATTTACGGCTCGATAGCCGGGAGAGCAAAGTCATGGCCAGTCTTGCCGCAGAAAATGTCGAGGATAGCGCCCGCGAGGTGCAGGCTTCGATCCGTTACGTCGACCCGGGCGATTTCGTGACCCGGCGCTATGTCAGCCAGGGCAAGGAAATGAACACCGGCACCTATAGCGACCACCGGGTCACGGTGCGCGACGGCATGCCGATCCGCGATCATTTCGAGCTCGACGTGCACGGCTTCACGATCGGGAAGAACCCGACCGCGGTGACCGATTTCCACGACAAGGCGCAGGTCGAACGGCTCTACGAACGCGAGGTCGAGGAGGACATCAGGCGCCGTACCGGGGCGGACAGGGTGGTCGCGCGGGGGTGGATGATCCGCACTTCGGCCGACCTGACCCGGCACGCCGAGGAGAAGGTCGAGAACTACCAGCACAGCGGCGGGATCCAGCCGACCGCGGGCGAGGCGCATATCGACGTCAACCCGGTCACCGCGCGCAAGATGGCCGAGGCGACCTACCGCAAGCATTTTCCCGATGGGCCGGGCTTCAGGCGCTTCCTCGTCACCTCCTACTGGCGGACCTTCTCGCCGCCGCCGCAGGACATCCCGCTGGCGCTGTGCGATGGGCGTTCGGCCGAGGGCAGCGAGGAAAAGAGCAACACGCTGTTCATCGTCGATGCCTTCCCGGGCGAGGACGAGGCGGTGCGGCCGGTGGCGGGCGAGGAAGAGATGATGGCCGCGACCATCCCCTCCTACAGCCCGCGGCACCGCTGGTGGTATTTCTCCAACATGGAGCGCGACGACGTATTGCTGTTCAAGTTCTTCGACAGCGACCAGACGCGCACCTGGCGCTGCCCGCATACCGCCTTCGTCGACCCCAGCTTCGCCGATGCCAATATCCGCGAAAGCATCGAATGCCGCTCGGTGGCCTTTTTCGAATAGGGCCTATTCGCCGGCGGGGCTCGCCGCTTCGCTGTCCTCCGGTCCGAGCAGGGCGGCCTGGATGAGTTCGAAGCGCGGATCGCCCTCGCTGCCGGGGAAACCGTCGAGCCGGCTGCCCATCGCCCGGTCGAGCCGCTCGATCCGGTCGACCGGGGAGGGATGGGTGCGGGTCATCAGCCCGTAACCTTCGCCCGAGACGCCCGAGAGCGTCTGGAGCACGCCGCCGAGGCCGTAGGGCGAATAGCCGGCGCGGGCGGCGATCACCACCGCCATGCGGTCGGCCTCGTATTCGTCGTCCTGGTCGAGCCCGCTCGTGAACATGGTCTTGCCGGCATCGAGCAGGACATCGCCGAAAGCGCCGCCGCCGAGCGAACTGGTCCCGCCGAAATAGGCGTCGAAATCGCCCAGCGCCTCGTTCTGCAGGCTCTGCTGGAGCGCGGCGACATGGTGCCTGCGCACCACATGGGCGATCTCATGCGCGAGCACGCCGGCCAGTTCGGCCTCGTTGCGCATCTGCTCGACCAGCCCGCGCGAGACGATCACATAGCCGCCCGGGGTCGAGAAGGCGTTGAAATCCTCGCTCTCGATCACCCCGAAGCGCCAGGGCAGGTCCGGCCGCTCGCTGTGCAGGGCGAGCCAGCGCCCGAGCCGGTTGACATGGCCCTGCAGCGCCGGGTCATCGACCAGCGGCGAGGCGCCGAGCAGGATCGCGGCGAGATCGCCGCCGAGCTTGATCTCCTCGGCCTCGTCGATCTGGCGCAGCGACTGGCCGATCTTCTGGACTTTCTGCGCGCCGCTGAGCAGGTCGCCGGCAATCCCGCCAAGGTCGAACTGGGCGCTCGCCGGGCTGGCGCAGGCGGCCAGGACAAGCGCGAGCAAGGCGGGGCGCGGGAAAGCGGTCATTCGGGCCTCCCGCGGGCATCGAAATAGGCGGCCTCCTTCTCGACCAGACCCGCCTCTTCGGCAGCGGCGCGGGCGTTTGCGGCATCGACCCCGTTGCCGTCCAGCTTCGCCAGTTCGCCGCGATCGGGCGAGGCCCGGCGGATATCCTCCTCGTCCAGCCCCTTGACCCCGGTGGTGGTGGTGGTCCGCCCGCTGCTGCCGGTCCGCAGCAGCGAAAGCGCCGAGGAAGTCGAGGTGACCGAAGTCGGCGAGACCTTCGGGCCGGCACCCTTGCGGCCGCGATTGCCCTGTACCGAGCCTTCGGCAAGGCGCAGGTTGAGCGCGCGGACCCAGCCGGTCCGGCCCTCGGCTTCGACCTCGATCCAGCCGCCCTGCCGCCGCAGTATGGTGACCGGCTGGCTCGGTTTCAGCCTGGCGGTGCGCGCGGCATCGATGAAGGGTTCGCTGAGCAGGTCGCCCGAGCGGATCACCTGGCCCTGTTCGGCCAGCAGAGCCGCGGCCGGCGCGAGCGCGAGGCCGAGGGCAAGGACGGTCATGCGCATTTTCCGAACCATGGACTGCTCCGCCGTGAGTGGCGTCCTAGGTACTCTTGTTTGGCAAGGGTTCAAAGAGCCTTACCGCTTCTTCGCGGCCCTTGACCAGGAATTCGCCCCGGTCGCGCCAGCCGAAGCCTTCGCCCGCCGCCCGCATGGTCGCCTCGGACACGAGGATCCGGGCGATCCCCTTGGTCTGCCCCTCGATCCGGCTCGCGAGATTCACCGTGTCGCCGATGGCAGTATAGTCGAGCCGTTCGCCCGAGCCGATGAAGCCGACCACCGCAGGTCCGCTGTGGATGCCGATACCGATTTCGAGTTCGCTGCCGAGCGCTCCGATCTCGCGGCGCCAGCTTTCGAGCGTCGCCGACATGGCCAGCGCCGCTTCCACCGCCAGCCGGGCATGATCGGGATGGGCGACCGGGGCGCCCCAGAAGGCCATGATCGCATCGCCCATGAACTTGTCGAGCGTGCCGCCGAGGCGGAAGACCACGTCGACCTGCTGGCCGAAATAGCTGTTGAGCAGGGCGACCACCTCTTCCGGGGCGACCTTTTCGGACAGCGGGGTGAAGCCGCGGATGTCGGTGAACAGCACGCTCACCTCGCGCGAGGCCGCATTGCCGCTCCAGTCGATCTCGCCCCGTTCGATCAGTTCGGAAACCACCCGCGGATCGAGGAAGCGCTTGAACATGCCGAAGGTGCGCAGGCGCTGCGCCCGCTCGTCGAGATAGGCGATCGCGCTGGCGGCAAGATAGGCGGCCCAGCCGAAGGCAAGCGGGGCGAAGACCGGGATGAAGGTCCCGCCGGTCAGCGCGAACCAGTGGCCGGCGACGGCCAGCAGCGTGACGCCCAGCAGGGCGATTCCGGTGCGGTTGGCGCTGATGTTGCGCAGGAAGGCAAGGCAGACCAGCGCGACCAGCACCAGAGTGAGCGGCAGGAGCGGGCCCCGGCCGACTTCGCGCAGCCAGTCGCCGCGGTCGAGATTGTCCATGGCTGTGGCGAGGATCTCGACTCCCGGATATTCGCTGCCGAGCGGGGTCAACCGCAGGTCGAGCAGGCCCGGCGCAGAAGTCCCGACGAGCACGATCCGGTCGCGGAACAGGTCGGGCGGCAGCAGCGGGCGCGCGCGCAGGCTGTCGAGATAGACATCGGCATAGGAAACATGCCGCCAGCCGCTGCGCCAGTTGAGCAGGAACCTCTGCCCTTCGGGCAGCGGGCGGCCGAGATCCTCCGCGATCCGCGCCGGGAGCGAGGGGAAGCGCCATTGGCTGCGGTCGCGATAGAGCGTGTGATGGCGGCCGACATCGTCGCTGTCGGCGGTAAAATTGATCAGCCCCCCGCGCATGGCTCCCGGCTCCCCCGCAACGGTCAGCGGGAGCATGACAGGAATGCGGACCTGCGCCGGCGGGTCCGTCAGCGGCACGGCGCCGACTTCGGGCGGGACCAGTTCCATCGGTGCGCCATCGCCATCGGCATTGAGCGTCATCGCCAGCCAGACCTCGGGATGCTCCGCCACCGCCCGGGCGAAATAGGCGTCGTGGTCGGGCCGGTAGACGTCGGCCTCGTTGAAGAGGATGTCGAAGCCGATCGCGCGCGGCTTCTGGCGGGCGATGTGCTCGATCAGCTCGCCATGGACCGAGCGCGGCCAGGGCCAGCTGCCGGCGAGGTCGTTCATCTCCTCGAGCGAGCGCTGGTCGATGTCGATCACCACGATGCGGTCCGACACCGGACGCCGCGCACTGTTGAGCTGGAGCGCGACGTCGCCCAGCCGTTGGTCCGCGATCCGGCTCAGCGGGAGCCAGAAATGGTCGGCGATTGCCAACAGACCGAAGGTCAGGGCCAGCAGGTACCAGCGCATTCCCGTCATTGGTTTTGCCGCCATCCCCCAGTCCCTGCCGCCTGCCGCGCTTCCGGCCCTCCGTCATACCCGCCCGGGCGAGGGGCGGTAAAGGGCGGGCAGGAGCCCGTGCCCGATTGGCTGGGGATCGCCGGTAACTTCACTTGGCGTTCATCGCGCCGCTGGTTATAGGCGCTGACATGTTGAGGATTCCTTCGATGCGCCGTTCCGCTGCCCGTCCGCTGGCCCTGGCCGTTTCCGCTCTCGCGATCGCGCTCACCGCCGGCTGCGCCAGCAACGGGGTGGAGGAGGACACCGCCTATGTCGCGCGCGACGTGGAAACGCTCTACAAGGCGGCCAAATCCCGGCTCGACCGCGGCGACGTGAGGGTGGCCGCGGCGCTGTTCGACGAGGTCGAGCGCCAGCACCCCTATTCGCCCTGGGCCCGCCGCGCGCAGCTGATGAGCGCCTTCAGCTATTACGTCGACCAGGATTACAACCGCGCGATCCAGTCCGCCCAGCGTTTCCTCTCGATCCATCCGGGGAACAAGGACGCGCCCTATGCCTATTACCTGATCGCGCTCAGCTATTACGAACAGATCAGCGACGTGCAGCGCGACCAGAAGATCACCGAGCAGGCGCTGACCGCGCTGACCGAGGTCAACCGCCGCTATCCGCGCACCGAATACGCCGCCGACGCCCGGCTCAAGATGGACCTGGTCAACGACCATCTTGCGGGCAAGGAAATGGAGATCGGCCGCTATTACGAGCGGTCGGGCAATTTCCTCGCCGCGCAGATGCGCTTCCGCAACGTGGTCGAGGATTACCAGACCACCAGCCATGCGCCCGAGGCGCTGTTCCGCCTGACCGAGTCCAATCTCGCGCTGGGCATCCCGTCCGAGGCGAAGAAATATGCCGCGGTTCTGGGCGCCAACTATCCCGGCAGCAAGTGGTATGAGCGCGCCTACGAGCTGATGGAGAAGCATGCCCCCGGGGCCTGAGGCGGACTTGCGGGATTGTTCGTAACCCGCTGCAAGAGTGCTGACGCGGCGGCCGGCTTGGGCTAACACCCGGCCGACCATGCTGACCGCGCTGACCATTCGCAACATCGTCCTGATCGATCAGCTGGAGCTGGGTTTCGGGCCCGGCCTCGGCGTGCTCACCGGCGAGACCGGGGCGGGCAAGTCAATCCTGCTCGATGCGCTCGGGCTGGTGCTCGGCAACCGTGCTGACAGCGCGCTGGTGCGCGCGGGCGAGGAGCAGGGCAGCGTATCCGCGACCTTCGAATTCGCGCGCCTGCCCGAGCCGGTCCGCGAGGCGCTCGAAGAGGCCGAGGTCGAGCTCGAGCCGGGCGAGGCGCTGATCGTCCGCCGCCGGCTGCGGGCCGATGGCGGGTCCAGGGCCTTCATCAATGACCAGCCGGTCGGGGTCGCGCTGCTGCGCGAACTGGCCCCGGCGCTGGTCGAGCTCCACGGCCAGCACGACGACCGCGGGCTGGTCAACGCGCGCGGACACCGCGCCCTGCTCGACCGCTATGCCGGGGCCGATGTCGACGGCGTTTCGCTCGCCTGGGCCGCATGGCGCCATGCCGAGGCCAGGCTGGAAACCGCGCGGTCGGAGATCGACAAGGCGCGCGCCGAGCAGGACCTGCTGCTGAGCTGGCTGGGCGAGCTGACCGCACTCGCGCCCGAGGAGGGCGAGGAAGACCGGCTCGCCCTGGCCCGGGCCGACATGCAGAAGGGCGAGAAGCTCTCGGGCGATCTCGAGGAATTGCGGCACCTGTGGGACGGCAGCGATTCGGCGCTCGCCAGCCTGCGTGGGGCGGCGCGGCGGCTCGACCGGATCGCCGGTGAGCACAGCCTGCTGGCCGAGGCGCTCGCCGCGCTCGACCGGGCGGTGATCGAGGCGGGCGAGGCGGAAGAAAAGCTGGCGGCAGCGGCCGAGGCGCTGGTGCACGATCCGGCCGAACTCGACCGGATCGAGAGGCGGCTGTTCGAACTGCGCGCGCTTGCCCGCAAGCACGGCTGCGCGGCGGACGACCTGCCGGCCAGGATGCAGGCCTTCCGCGCCTCGCTCGACGCGATCGAGGCCGGCGATGCCGAGATCGGCGCGCTCGAGGCGAGCGCGAAGCAGGCCGCGGCGGACTACCGCGCGCAGGCCGCGGCGCTCCATGCCGAGCGCGCGGCCGCGGCGCGGCGGCTCGACGAGGCAGTGGCGAAGGAACTGGCGCCGCTCCGGCTCGATGCCGCGCGGTTCCATACCGCGGTCGCCGAACTGCCCGCAGAACGCTGGGGACCGCACGGGGGCGACGGCGTCGAGTTCCTGATTGCGACCAATCCCGGCGCCGATTTCGCCCCGCTCGGCAAGATCGCCAGCGGCGGCGAGCTGTCGCGCTTCATCCTCGCGCTCAAGGTCGCGCTGGCCGAACAGGGCGGGGCGGCGACAGTGATCTTCGACGAGATCGACCGCGGCGTGGGCGGGGCGGTCGCCAGCGCGATCGGCGAACGCCTGGCCAGGCTCGCCGGCGGCGGGCAACTGCTGGCAGTGACACATTCGCCGCAAGTTGCCGCGCGCGGGCAGACCCATTTCATGATCGCCAAGTCGAGCGAGGGTACGGTCACCCGGACCTCGGTCGCTCTGCTCGACGCGGGCGGCCGCCAGGAGGAGATCGCCCGCATGCTCTCGGGCGCCGAGATCACCGCCGAGGCCCGCGCGCAGGCCGACCGGTTGCTGGAGGGGGTATGAGCCGGCAGATCACCGAAGCCGAGGCCGCCAACGAGCTGATGCGGCTCGCGAAGGCGATTGCGCGGCATAACCGGCTCTATCACGCCGAGGATGCGCCCGAGATTTCCGACCAGGAGTTCGACGCGCTGGTGCGCCGCAACGAGGAGCTCGAGGCGGCCTTCCCGCAGCTGGTAAGGGCGGACAGTCCGTCGAAGCAGGTGGGCCACGAAGTCGCGGCGTCGCCGCTTCAGAAAGTCACGCACGAGGTTCGCATGATGAGCCTCGACAACGCCTTCGACGACGGGGAAGTCGCCGACTTCGTGCAAAGAGTGAAGCGATTCCTTGCGCTTGGCGATGACGTCATGGTGGTCATGACGGCAGAGGACAAGATCGACGGCCTGTCCTGCTCGCTGCGCTACGAGCGCGGCAGGCTGGTCCGCGCGGCGACCCGTGGCGACGGGCAGGTGGGCGAGGACGTGACGCCGAATGTCGCGACGATCGGGGATATACCGCAGGAGCTTTCCGGCGCCGCGCCCGAAGTGTTCGAGATCCGCGGCGAGGTATTCATGTCGCGGGAGGACTTCCGCGCGCTCAACCAGCGGCTGATGGAGGAGGCGCGGGCGGAGGCCGAGGCCAGGGGGGCGGAATTCGATCCGGCAAAGGTCCGGCAATTCGCCAATCCGCGCAACGCCGCCGCCGGGTCGCTGCGGCAGAAGGATGCTGCCGTGACGGCAAAGCGTCCGCTGCGCTTCTATGCCCATGGCTGGGGTGCGGCCTCGCAGGTGCCGGGGGAGACGCAGTTCGACGTCATGCGGCAGATCGCCGCCTGGGGCGTGCCGGTCTCGCCGCTGCTCGCGCGCTGCGAGGGGCTGGAGGCGATGGTGGCGCATTACCGCACGCTGGCGCAGGAGCGGGCGGAACTGCCCTATGAGATCGACGGGGTGGTCTACAAGGTCGACCGACTCGACCTGCAGCAGCGGCTCGGCTTCGTGGCCAAGGCGCCGCGCTGGGCAATCGCTCGCAAGTTTCCTGCCGAACAGGTTGAAACTACGCTAGAATCCATCGACATCCAGGTCGGGCGCACAGGTAAGCTGACCCCGGTCGGGCGGCTTGCGCCGGTGTTGGTGGGCGGGGTGACGGTGACCAATGTCACGCTCCACAACCGCGACGAGATCGCCCGGCTCGGCGTGCGCCCGGGCGACCGGGTGGTGGTCCAGCGCGCGGGCGACGTCATTCCGCAGATCGTCGCGAACGAGACGCCCGAGGTCGAGCGTGAACCTTTCGTCTTTCCCGACCATTGTCCCGAATGCGGCAGCGAGGCGTATGCAGAAGTCGGAGAAGTTGATGTCCGCTGCTCAGGCGGTCTCATCTGTCCGGCGCAACGCACGGAAAGGCTGAAGCATTTCGTCAGCCGCGCGGCGCTGGACGTCGACGGGCTGGGCGAAAGGACGATCGACCAGTTCTTCGCGCTGGGCTGGCTCGAAAGCCCGGCCGACATCTTCCGGCTCAGGGAACGCCGCGCGGACATCCTCGCCCTTGACGGGTGGAAGGAACGCTCGGTCGACAACCTCCTTGCCGCCATAGACGATCGCCGCCAGCCCGATGCGGCACGGCTGCTGTTCGGGCTCGGCATCCGCCATGTCGGCGCGGTGACGGCGCGGGACTTGATGAAGGGTCTCGGCGATATCCGGCTGCTGCCCGAAAAGGCCGCGGATTTCGCCGCTTATCGCGAAGAAAATCCGCGCGGGGAGGACGAGAAGGAAAGCCCGTTCAACACCCGCATGGCAGAGGCGGTGAAACGCATCTTCCAGATTCAAACAGACGGGATCGGGACAGCGGTGGGGCACGCGCTGGCGGATTTCTTCCATGAGCCGCACAATTGCGAAGTTTGGAGCGACCTGGTCGGGAACCGGCCGGGCAAGGGCGTGGTCGAGCCGCCGCCCTATGTGGTCGAGACGCGCGAAAGCAGAGTTTCGGGCAAGACCGTGGTCTTCACCGGCAAGCTCGAGACCATGAGCCGCGACGAAGCCAAGGCGCAGGCCGAGCGGCTCGGCGCCAAGACCGCGGGCTCGGTCAGCGCCAAGACCGACCTGGTGGTGGCCGGCCCGGGCGCGGGCTCGAAGCTCAAGAAGGCGGCCGAACTCGGGATCGAGGTCATCGACGAGGCGGGCTGGGCCGCGATCGTCAAGGCCGCGGGCTAGCGCGCTCGCCGGCTACGCATGGGGATTACGTCCCGCCGAAGCGCTCCGCATGGTCGAGGAAGGCCTCCCACGCGGCCCACATCACATGGCCCTGGTCGTGCTGGTAAAAGGCAAGCGGCGTGTCGGTATAGCCTTCGAGGACCGGCGGCATGGCTCCGGCGGGCGGCGCCTCCAGCCCGAAGGCCTGCCAGGCCGGTGCGGCGAGCGCGGTGGAGAGCCACATGCCGCGCGGATCGACCCAGTCGTCGCCCTTTTCCGCCAGCCCGCTGGAAATGAACAGCGGGCGCGGCGCGCGCAGGGCGATCAGCATATGCGCATCGACCGGGAGTTCGGCGACATCCTTGCGCCCGGCGTAGAGCATGACTTCGGGCGTGTACCAGTGATAGGCATAGGCGCCGGCCATATTGGTCCAGTGCTCGCCGAAATCGCGCCGCATGAGCTTGGCCCCACCCGCGCCCGAGCTCGAGACCAGCGCATCGGAAAAGGCATGGTCGGAGGCGGCAGCGACCAGCACCGCCTTGCCGAAGCGCGAATGGCCGGCGAGCGCGATGCGGCCGGCGTCGATCCGCGGGTCGGCCGCCAGTTGCTCGCGCAGCCGGCTCGCGCCCCAGGCCCAGGCGCGCAGGGCGCCCCAATCATGCCGCTCGCGCGGCCAGCGGGCGAGGCCGATCACGCCCTGCTCCATCTGCGCGGCGGTGTCCGCCTGCAGCAGCTGGACCCGGTAGGCGACATGGACCACGCCGCGTGCGAGAGTCATCGCCCGGGTATCGGGCGGCGTCGGCCCGGGGAAGGCGAAGCCAGGCGGCCAGATATAGCTATATTCCACGATCGATGAGGCATTGCGGGCGCCCGCGGGAAAGGTCAGCCTGGCGTCGACCTGCGGACCCATCCGCCCGTCGGGGGCGACGATCTGGCCGATCCATTGTTCGACCGCATGGCCTCGCCAGGCCGGGGCGTCCGCCCGGTTCCAGATGATCCGCAATTCGTTCGCGGCGGCCGGGATGTGGCCGGTCCAATTGTCCTCGACCAGCGGGCGGATGACTTCCTGCCGCTGCCGGAAGGCCTCGGGACCGCCGAGCTGGGCCGCATCGGTGACGAGCGGCGGCGGGACGAGATCGCCGACTTTCGCCTCGTCGAAATTGGCGGCGTCGGGCGCGCTCTTGTCGCCGTTGCGGCCCGGGCGCAAGCTGCCGTAGCCGAGCCGCTCGCGTTCGAAGGCGTGGACGCTTTCCGCGCTCGGCGGCTCCTGCGCCAGGAGCGGGGTCGCGAGGATCAGGGCGAGTGCCGCCAATGCCGTGCGGCGCATCACAGCGCCACCGGTGCGCCGCCGCGATCGGCGCTGGCATAGATCGCCTCGATGATGCGGATGTCGCGCAGGCCCATCTCGCCCGGCGTGCGGTGCGACCTGCCTGCGCGGGCGGCCTCGCTGAACCCGTCGAGCTGGGCGGCGAACTGCTCGATCGGATTGCCCGCGCCGATCTCGCGCCGCGGCCCGCCGCCTTCGATCACCAGGCGGTTGTCGTAATAGGTCGTCGCCGGGTCCATGGTGAGCGAGGCGGTGCTGCCGAAATAGCGCTGGCGCGAGGCATAGGGGCTGTAGCAATAGGAGCTCGATCCCTGCACGCTGATCCCGCCGGCCATGCGCAGGCGCCAGTCGACGCCGCCCTCGACTTCGGTGAAGCGGGGATCCTCCGCCGGATAGGAATAGACGGCCGAAACCTCGACCGGGTCCTCCCCGAGCATCATCAGCGAGGTGTTGAGGCCGTAGATCCCGATGTCGTACATCGAGCCGCCGCCGGCGAGGAGCTTTTCGAGCCGCCATTTGTGCGGCGGCCAGGCGGGATCGGCGTTGAACCCATGGTCGCACTGGACGAGGCGCAGGGCACCGATCTCGCCCGCGGCGATCCGGCGGCGGGCCTCGAGATTGGTCGGTTCGAAATGGACCCTGTAGGCGACCCCGAGCCGGCGGTCGCTGGCGCGGGCGGCCGCGATCATCGCTTCGCATTCGGCGCTGGTCGAGGCCATAGGCTTCTCGCACAGCACGTGCTTGCCGGCCTCGAGCGCGCGGATCGTGTATTCGGCATGGAGGCCGACCGGGAGGACAATGTAGACGCAGTCGATCTCCGGATCCTGCGCGATCGCGTCATAGTCCTGGTAATCATAGAAGCGGGTGACACCGTAGCGCGCGCCGAGATCGCGTGCCTTGGCCGGATTGCCCGAGACGAAGGCGCTCATGCGCGACTTGCGGGCGAATTCGAAACCCGGAATGACCTGGCCGACCGCGAAAGTGCCGAGGCCGACCACAGCCCAGCGCATCTGCTGCGCGGGCGGATCGGGCAGCGCCGGATCACCGAGCAGCGGCTGTCCCTGTGCCTGCTGGCCCATGGCGCGCGCGGCCCCGAGCGCGAGCGGTGCGGCGGCGGCCGCCCCGAGCAGCCGGCGGCGGCCGAGATCGACGGAATTCCGGTTCGGATTCTTGCCCATGACACGCTCCTCTCGCTTCGCCCTGTCCCGGGCGATAGCGCTACCATGCACGTTTCCACGCGCTTGTCACGCGGCCTCGAGCGGAAACCACCTGGTCACCCCGCCGGCCAGGGGCGTCCACCAGCCGACCCGGATCCCCGCGGCGGCGAGAACGTCGGCAACCCATTGGTTGCAGGTATGCGCCAGCGTGTAGCGGCCCAAGGCGTCGTAATGGACGTCGCCGGGCTGGAAGCCGGTGTAGCTCCTGCGGATGGCACCGGGTTCCAGCGGGGGCAGGGCGGCTTCGATCGCCGCGACGATCCGGCGATATTCCTCCGGGCGCAGGGTCAGCGGGCGCAGGTATTCGCCGGGCGCGGGGTTGCGGTAGTGGCCCACGCGCAGCAGGCCGTCGCCGCCCTCAATCGCGATCCTGAGCGCGGTCGAATAATGGAGGTCGCCCCAGGTGGGGGTGTCGAGGAAGATTTCCTTCTCGCCCCAGCCGACCGCGATATGGGTCACGCCCGGCCGCGCGGCGCTGGGGAAGGCGGTCCGCCAGTCGTGCCATTCGCTCACCACCGGCATGATGATGCCGGTGTGGACGCCATTGGTTTCGATAAAGGCCGCTATGCCCCGGTCGGCTTCGCGCCAGCCGGGATTGCGCGGGATCGCGGCGGCGATCCAGAACAGCAGCACCACCAGCCCGGCCAGCAGGGCGAGCCAGGCCAGAGCCTTGCCCGCCAGCCTTGCCGGGCGAGCTACCATTCGCGCGCCCAGCGCGGGAGGCGGGCCGGGCGGGTCTCGCGGACCAGGCCGGACGAGCGCCTGCGCAGCCACAGGATCGACCAGTCGCCATGGACCATCCGCGCGGCGAGGCGCAGCCCTGCCCGGCGGCAGGCGCGCCGGACCGCCGGCTCCTGGGTCTCGAGCAGGCCCGCAAGCAGGAGATGACCGCCCGGGACCAGTGCGCGGGTGAAATCGGGGGCCAGCTGGACCAGCGGCCCGGCGAGGATATTGGCGATCAGCAGGTCGTAGGGCGCGCGGGCCTGGAGCAGGGGATGGGCCATTCCGTCGGCCGCGAGCATGGTCAGCTCGCCCGGGGCCTCGCCCATAGCGAAGCCATTGGCGGCGGCATTGTCGGCGACCACATCGATGCAGACCGCGTCGATGTCGCTCGCGGTGGCGCTGGCGCGCGGCCAGAGCGCGAGCGCGGCAAAGGCGAGCAGGCCGGTGCCGGTGCCGATATCGGCGAGGTTGCGGACGGTGACTCCGCGCGTCTTCATCGCATCGAGCATGGCGAGACAGCCCGAAGTGGTCTCGTGCTGGCCGGTGCCGAAGGCCTGGCTGGCGGGAATGGTGAAATCGCGGATGCCGGGTTGGCCGAGCGGCGGATATTCGGGCGTATGGACATGAAAGCGGCCGGCACTGATCGGGGTGACATCCCGCTGGCTGAGCGTGACCCAGTCTGACTCGGGCAGCCGTTCGACGTGCAGTTTCGGGGCCCGTCCCGCGAACAGGGCGGCGACCATGGCCTTTTCCGCCTTGCCCGGCTTGTCCGCGCAATAGGCCTCGAGCACCCAGTCCTCGGGCCTGTCTTCAGCCACTTCGGAACCGGACAGGACCACGCCATAGTCCCAGTCGAGCGCCTCCTCATGCGCGAGCAGCGCGCCCTGGACCGCATCGCGCGGGGCAAAGGCCGTTATCTTCCAGCTCATCGGGCCTCGGCCTCCTCGCGTGCCAGCCGCTCGGCAAAGCGCCGCGCCGCGTCATCGCCATATGCGCGGCAGCCCTGCGGATCGACCAGCGGCGTGTCTCCGGCCGGCCGGGGAACCATGGCGCTTGCCCCGGGATGCGGGGTCAGCAGGATGTCGCAGGGCATTGCGGCAACGGCGGTGAAGCCGGCCCGGAGGCTCGCGGAATAATCGGAATGGTCGGAAAAGCGATAGTCCTCGGCAGCCGGCGTGGTGAGCGAATCGGCATAGGCAATCGTCAGGCATTCGCCATCTTCGCAGCTCTGCCAGCTCCAGCTGGCCGAGCCCGGCGTATGAGCCGGGGTGGAGTGGATCGTGAAGCTGTGCGGGCCCGCCTGCAGCACCTCGCCGTCCGCCAGCACGCGGTCGATCGCGAAGCCTTCGAAGGGCGGAATGATGGCCGCTTGCGGATCATGCGGATAGGGCAGGCCGCTTTCGAGCGGTTGGCGGGCGACGGCGAGCGCGGCCGCCTGGCCGCCGCTGAGCCGCTTGAGCTCGGCGGTGGCGCCGACATGGTCGAGATGTTCGTGGCTTGAAAGCAGCCAGGCGATGTCGCCCACCGCGAAACCGAGCGCCTCGACATTGGCTGCGACCAGGGCGGCGGCCCCGGGCATGCCCGTATCGAGCAGGACATGGCCTTCGGGCGAGGCAACGAGCAGGGCGGTGATGCCGCAGGTGCCGACATAGTAAGTGTCGCCGTGGATGCGGAAGGGCGGAGCCGGGACGACCCAGCTTTCGCGGCCATCGCCGGCCGAGGCGCAGCGGGCCTGCCATTCGGCGAAAGTCGCCGGTGCCGACTGCATGGCCTCGGGCGGGGCGGCCGAACAGCTCGTCCCCAGGGCGAGGGCGGCGGCGGCCAGTGCGAACCTAGCGGACATAACTTGCTCCATTGGCGTCGATCGTTGCGCCGGTCATGCTGGGCGGGGCGTCGAGCGCGCAGAAAACCGCGATCGCGGCGATCTCCTCCGGCCCGGCGACCCGGCCGAGCGGGATATCGGCCAGCAGGCCAGGCCCCCCGCGCGAGGCGAGATAGTCCCCGGCCATGGCGGTATCGGTGAAGCCCGGCGCGACCGCGAAGCTCAATATGCCCTGGCCGGCATAGGCGCGGGCGATGGTCTTGTGCAGGGCGAGCATCCCTCCCTTGGACGCGGCGTAGTGCCAGTGCGCGGGCGAGTCGCCGCGATGGCCGGCGCGGCTCGCGACATGGACGATCCGGCCGGGCACACCGCGCTCGAGCCAGTGCCTCACGGCGAAGCGCGACAATTGGGCGGCGGCGGTGAGGTTGATCCGCAAGGTCTCCTCCCAGGCGTCGAGCCAGTCGAGATCGCCCGAGTCGAGCGGGTTGGCCGCGAAGATCCCGGCGTTGTTCACCAGCACGTCGATCGCACCGCCGGCGCGCGCAAGCGCTTCTTCCCACAGGATTTGCGGGGCGGACGGGGCGCTGAAATCGGCGCCGAGCAGGTCCGCGCCGGCCCCGTGCGCGGCATGGCCGATGACGCTGGCCCCGCGTGCGCGCAATTGCGCCGCAATCGCCTGGCCGATCCCGCGGCGGCTGCCGGTCACCAAGATGCTGGGTCCGCTCATGGCGCTGCTGGATAGGCGCTGACGGGCCTTGCGCCAAGGGTCTGACTTGCCTCTGCGGCAAACCGCGTTAGATGGGGGGCATCCCGCCGCAGCGCGGCATCACCAGACCCTGCCGGAGTGCCCATGGCCAACCGACCGCTCTCGCCCCATCTTTCGATCTGGAAATGGGGGCCGCACATGCTGACCTCGATCCTCCACCGCGTGAGCGGGGACGGGCTGGCGCTGGCCGGCCTGTTCGTGCTGCTGTGGTGGCTCGGCGCGCTGGCAAGCGGCCCGGCCTATTACGACACCTTCGTCGGACTGATCACCTCGCCGCTCGGCTATGTCGTGCTGGTCGGGATCAGCTGGGCCTTCTTCAATCATCTCGTTTCCGGCCTGCGGCACTTCGTGCTCGACGTGGGCGCCGGTTTCGAGCTCGGCACCAACCGCATCTGGTCGATGCTCTCGCCGGTCTTCGGCATCGTCCTCACCGCTGCCTTCTGGGCGGCGATCCTCTGGCTTTAAGGACTGCGCCCCATGGGTAACGGAACTTCCATCGGACGCGTGCGCGGGCTCGGCTCGGCGCACAGCGGTTCGCATCACTGGCTGCTCCAGCGCTTCACCGCGATCGGCAATCTCCTGCTGGTCGGCTTCCTGGTCGTCTCGCTGGTCCTGCTGCCCGATCTTTCCTACGCCAGTGCGCGCGGGTGGATGGCGGCGCCGGTGCCGGCCACCGCCATGGCCCTGCTGATCGTCTCGACCTTCTGGCACGCCCGCCTCGGGCTGCAGGTGCTGATCGAGGATTACGTCCACGAAGCCGGCAGCAAGTTTGCCGCCATGGCCCTGCTCAACCTCGCGGGTTTCGGCGGCGCGGGCTTCGGCCTTTTCTGCATTGTCCGTATCGCGCTGGGAGGCGCCTGAGATGGCTAGTGACGCACATACCCAGCCTGCCTACAAGATCGTCGACCATACCTATGACGTGGTAGTGGTCGGGGCCGGCGGTTCCGGCCTGCGCGCGACCATGGGCGCGGCCGAAGCGGGGCTGAAGACCGCGAACATCTCGAAGGTCTTCCCGACCCGCAGCCACACGGTTGCCGCCCAGGGCGGGATCGCCGCCAGCCTCGGCAACAACACGCCCGACCACTGGACCTGGCACATGTACGATACCGTCAAGGGATCGGACTGGCTGGGCGACCAGGACGCGATCGAATACATGGTCCGCGAGGCGCCGCAGGCGGTCTACGAGCTCGAACATGCCGGCGTGCCCTTCAGCCGCAATGCCGACGGCACGATCTACCAGCGTCCCTTCGGCGGCCACATGCAGAACATGGGCGAGGGCCCGCCGGTGCAGCGCACCTGCGCCGCGGCCGACCGCACCGGCCACGCCATGCTCCATGCGCTCTACCAGCAGAGCCTCAAATACGACGCGGACTTCTTCATCGAATATTTCGCGCTCGACCTGATCATGAAGGACGGCAAGTGCGTCGGGGTGATCGCGCTGTGCCTCGACGACGGTTCGATCCACCGCTTCCGCGCCCATTCGGTGGTGCTGGCGACCGGCGGCTACGGCCGCTGCTATTTCACCGCCACCTCGGCCCATACCTGCACCGGCGACGGCGGCGGGATGGTGCTGCGCGCGGGCCTGCCGCTGCAGGACATGGAATTCGTCCAGTTCCACCCGACCGGCATCTACGGCGCGGGCGTGCTGATCACCGAAGGCGCGCGCGGCGAGGGCGGCTACCTTACCAATTCCGAGGGCGAGCGCTTCATGGAGCGCTACGCCCCGTCGGCCAAGGACCTTGCCAGCCGCGACGTCGTCTCGCGCTCGATGGCGCTCGAAATCCGCGAAGGCCGCGGCGTGGGCGAGCACAAGGACCATATTCACCTGCATCTCGACCATATCGATCCCAAGGTGCTGGCCGAGCGCCTGCCGGGGATCACCGAGAGCGGCAAGATCTTCGCCGGGGTCGACCTGACCCGCCAGCCGCTACCGGTGGTGCCGACGGTCCATTACAACATGGGCGGCATCCCCTGTAACTATCACGGCCAGGTCATCAATCCGCAGCCCGGCAATCCGGACAATGTGGTCGAGGGCCTCTACGCCGTGGGCGAGGCGGCCTGCGTCTCGGTGCATGGCGCGAACCGGCTCGGCTCCAATTCGCTGATCGACCTCGTGGTCTTCGGCCGGGCGACCGGTCTCCATCTCAAGGAGACGATCAGGCCCGGCACCGCGCACGACACGCTTCCGGGCGACAGCGCCGAAATGGCGCTGACCCGGCTCGACCATTTCCGCTACGCCAAGGGCGGTTCGCCGACCGCGGCGATCCGCACCGAGATGCAGCGCGCCATGTCCGCCCACGCCGCGGTCTTCCGTACCGACGAGCTGATGAAGGAAGGCGTGGCCAAGCTCGGCACGATCTACGAAAGCATGACCGATATCTCGGTCGCCGACCGCTCGCTGATCTGGAACTCGGACCTCGTCGAGACGCTCGAGCTCGACAACCTCATCGCGCAGGCCAGCGTGACCATGCACTCGGCCTATGCCCGCAAGGAAAGCCGCGGCGCCCATGCGCATGAGGACTTCCCCGAGCGAAACGACGGCGAATGGATGAAGCACACCACCAGCCGTTTCACCGGCTGGGGCGGCAAGGGCGGCGAGGTCACGCTCGACTATCGCCCGGTGCACGAATTCACGCTCACCGAGGACGTGGATTACATCAAGCCCAAGGCGCGCGTCTATTGAGTGGGCGGGGCAGGCAGGCGGTCCGATGCCGGTCCCGTTCCTTTCGCTGTTGTGCACTGCCTGCGCGGTAGCGGTCACGCCGCCCGATCCGGAACTTGCCCTGGCTGACTTCTACGCCAAGCAGGTCCGGGCGGCGGGACTGCCGATCCTGTCTTCGGCGCGGGTCCCCGACGAAGCCTTGCGGGCTTCGCAGGCGATGGTTGAAGGCATGCTCGTCCGCCGCCCGGACCTGGCCCGGGAGCTGGTCGAGCGCGGTTACCGCGTGGCGATCATCGCCGAGGACGAGGCCCTGCTCGACCTTCCCGAAAACGCGCACTGGACCAAGCCCGCGCGCGACGATCCGCGGCTGACCCGCTGCGAACGCAAGCATTACGCGCAGCGGATCGGCCGGCTGAGCGCCCGCGAATATTGGGACGCCCGCGCCCGGGCGATCGGCGGGCAACACATGGTCGCGGCGGAGGAAGACGTGCTCGGACTGCCGGCGAGCCGCTATTACGGCGAGACGATCCTGGTCCATGAATTCGCCCACCAGATCCTCGATGCGATCGAGGGAGCGGATCCGGCGCTCTATGCAGACATCCTCCGGGCCTATGACGAGGCGCAGGCCAACGGGCTGTGGCTCAACGAATATGCGATGACGACGGTCCAGGAATACTGGGCCGAGGGCACGCAGTTCTGGTTCGATTCGAACAGGCTGGTGGTGGTCGACGGGCGCGAGATCCTCGGTCACCGGGATCTGGCGGCTTACGATCCGGCGCTCTATCGGGCGCTGGCGCAGGTCTATGATCCCGGCCACCGCCTTGCGGGCGATCCGTTCCATCTCCATCCGGCGCGCGTGCCGCCCGGACCGATCCCCGAGAACACCGCGGAAATGTGCTGAGAAATCCTAGCCGACGAGGCGCAGCAGGAAGGCCCGGGGATCGGGCACCAGCTCGTCGAGCTGGAAGCCGTCGAGATAGCACAGGAAGGCGCCGAGCGCGCCGTTGAGCGCAGGTTGCAGCCCGCAGACCCCGCCAACCACGCAGCCGGTGCCGCCCTGCATGCAGCCGACGAATCCGTCGAGATTCTCGAATTTGCGGACCACGTCGCCGACATTGATCATGCGCGGCTCGCGCGCCAGTTCGAGGCCGCCGTTGCGGCCCCGGACGGTATTGACGAAGCCAAGTGCGTGAAGTTGCTGCGCGACCTTGGCGAGATGGTGGCGCGAGATGTCGTACTGGCGCGCGATCTCCTCGACCGAGAGCCGTTCACCGGCGGCGGCAAGGGCCATCAATATGCGCAGGGCGTAATCGGTCTGGCGGTTGAGCTGCATAAAAGTGGTATTTCAGATATTGCATTTAGCGGCAAGCCCCTTTAACAAGTATATCAAATACCGAATATGGAGTCGTCGATGCAGGCCGCCGAGCAGGAACCCGCCGCTGAAACCCGCCGCCACGCGGAAATCGCACGCGAACGAAAGCGGACCGAGGCCGAGGCGATCGGGATCGATGCCGGCTTCATCGATCAGCTGGTCGAGGCCTTCTACGCCCGCATACGCGCCGACGGACTGCTCGGCCCGATCTTCGCCGAGAGGATCGCCGACTGGGGTCCGCATCTGGCCCGGATGAAGGCCTTCTGGCGCTCGGTGCTCCACAACAGCGGCGAGTTCTCGGGCAATCCGATGGTCAAGCACATCGCCATCCCCGGCCTGACCGAGCGGCACTTCGCCCATTGGCTGGAGCTGTTCTACGCCACGCTGCGGGACCTCGAGCGCGACGGACGCGCGACCGCGCTGATCGGCGAGCGCGCAAGGATGATCGCCGATAGCCTGCTGACCGGGGTCGCGATCCATCGCCATGGCCTGGGCGGCGGACAGGCAGGAAGGAGCCTACCCCATGTTTGAAGCCCATCGCACGATCACCGCTCTGGAAGAGGTCGAGGTGCCGGCCGGACTCGACAACCTGCCGAGCGCGCCAGGAGCGGAAGAGGAAACCCGCCGCGATCCCGGCTTTCAGCTACCGGCCTCGCTGTGGAGCGCGCTGCTTGCCTGCTACGTGGTCTTCTTCGCCGGGATCGTCTTCGGCACGGCGGGCAGCGGCAAGGCCATCATGGCGATCGCCATTTCCGCCCTCTATGCGGCCATGTTCTTCGGTCTGGCGCGTGTCATGGCCCGCCAGGCCGGACCCGAGCCGCGTTCGCCGCTCGCGCAGGGCCGGCCGCTCGACACCTGGTGCGGACCGATGAGCCCTGCGGCGGTCTACGGCCAGATCCTCTCGGTTCCCATTGCACTCGCCTTCTTTGGCCTCGCCATCGGCGTTATCGCCCACGCGGTGGGATGACGACCCCGGCGCCCTATTCCCGCATCCTCCCGGAAGGGCTCGCCTGCTACCGCAGGATCGGGCCCTTCACCGAGGAGACCATCCCCGCGGGCCTGCTGAAGGAGCATCGGCTCAAGGAAGGCACCTGGGGCCGCCTGCTGCTCCGCCAGGGGAGCCTGACCATGGTGTGGGACGACGGCAGCGGCGAGCGGGAGCGGCTCGTGGCGCCGGCCGAATTGCACGTCGCCCCGCAGCGCCCTCACCATGTCGAACTTGACGGTCCGCTGGAGCTCGAGATCGAATTTCTCGCCGCTGTCATCTAGGCGCGCTCCCGCTTGCGGAGCGGTGCGGCTGCTGCCATTCTGAGGCCATGAAGCGCCCCTATGGTCACGGCCTGCTTGCCGCAGGCATCCTCGCCCTTTCGGCCCCTGCCGCAGCCCAGCTCTCTCCCGCCGAGGAAACCATGTCCCGGACGGCGGAGGACGGTTTCGAACGCGATGTCGCGCTGCTCGAAAGGCTGGTCAACCAGAACAGCGGCTCGCACAACCACGCGGGGGTCAAGGCGGTCGCCGACATGCTGGCGCCCGAATTCGAGGATCTCGGCTTCGCGGCCGAGTGGATCGACCAGTCGGCCAACGGCCGGGCCGGGCACCTCTTCGCCCGCCACGAAGGCGATCCGGCCGGCACGCGCATGCTGCTGATCGCGCATCTCGACACGGTGTTCGAACCGGAATCGCCCTTCCGCAGCTTCGTCCGCGAGGGCAACATGGCAACCGGCCCCGGCGTGGCCGACGACAAGGGCGGGATCGTGATCATTCTCGCCGCGCTGCGCGCCATGAAGGCTGCGGGAACGCTCGAGGGAGCCAATATCGTAGTGGCCATGACCGGCGACGAGGAAGACGCCGGGGATTCGATCGAGGTCGCGCGCGCCGACCTGATCGCGGCCGGTGAATGGGCCGATGTGGCGCTGGGCTTCGAGGGTCTTGCGGTACTCGACGGGCGCGATGCGGGCGTGGTCGCGCGGCGCAGTTCGAACAGCTGGGAACTCATCACCGCCGGGACATCGGGCCATAGCTCTGGCATTTTCAGCGAGAGTGCCGGTTATGGTGCAATCTACGAAATGGCGCGCATCCTCGATCGTTTCCGCCAGGAATTGCCCGAGGAGAACCTCACATACAACGTCGGGCTTCTGGCCGGCGGCACCCCTGCCGAACTCGCCGCCGACGGGCTGTCGGCCCGCACGGTCGGCAAGACCAACATCATTCCGTCCAGCGCGGTAGCGCGGGGCGACCTGCGCACGCTCTCGCAGCTGCAGACCGAACGTATCGTTTCGGCGATGCAGGCGATCGTCGACGAGAACCTGCCCGGGACCGAGGCCGCGATCTCCTTCGAATTCCGCTATCCGCCGATGTCGCCGACCGCGGGCAACGAGGCACTGCTCGAACGGCTCAACGCGGTGAATGCCGATCTCGGCCTCGATCCCATGCAGCCCTATCCGCCCTCGCGGCGCGGTGCGGCGGACATCAGCTTCGTCGCCCCGCTGACCGACGCGCTGGGGGGGATGGGACCGGGCGGTTCGGGCAGCCATGCCGAAGGCGAGAGCGTCGATCTCGCCAGCTTCACCCGCCAGGCACAGCGCGCGGCGATCCTGATGAGCCGGCTGGCGGCGGAACGGCCCGAGCGCGATTAATCCGCGGCGCCAGCCCTGGGACGATAGGCCCGGAGGATCACGACCGGCTCGGCCAGCATCTGGCCCTTCATCCAGCCTTCGCCCCTGTCGGGATCGATTGGCGCATCGAAGATCGCCCGGACCACGTCCATGCCCGCAGTGACCCGGCCGAAGGCGGCAAAGCCGGCCTGTTCGTCGGGATCCTCGCGTTCGGGATTGGCGTCGAGCCCGGGCATGTCGGCCAGCATGATCGAGAAATCGCCCGTGGCGGTGCCGGGCGCGTAACGGGCCATGGAGATCGTCCCGGCCTTGTGCCTTATCCCGGTCTTATTGGTCGGTTCATGCGCGATCGGCGCGAGAATGCGGCCGGGATCGTTCTGCGTCCCGCCCTGGACCAGCCCGTTGGGCTGCTCGCCCCAGGCGAGATGCATGGCGCGGTAGAAGACCGTCCCGTCGAACCGCCCTTCTTCCGCATAGCGCAGGAAATTCCCGGCGGTGACCGGCGCGCGTTCGGTTTCGAGCGCGACGGTGATCGGGCCGAGCGTGGTCTCCAGCACCACTTCGGTGGTTTGCGGCGGAGGTGGAGCACCGCCCGCTTCCTGCGCACCGGCCGGGGCCAGAAGACCGAGGAAGATGGCGGCGAAGCAGGCGAATCGTTTGATCATCGCGCGATGATGCCGCGGCTCAGCGCCAGCGCAAGTTCTCACGGGTGAGCTGGTCCACGCTGGTGACTCCCATGAGCTTCATGTCGCGCACGATCTCGGCCTCGAGGATGGCCAGCGCGCGCTCGACCCCGGCCTGGCCGGCGGCTGCAAGGGCGTAGAGATAGAGTCTGCCGCCGGAGACCGCCTTCGCGCCGAGGCTGAGCGCCTTGAGCACATGACTGCCGCGCCGGACGCCGCCGTCGAGGATCACCTCGATCCGGTCGCCCACCGCATCGACCACTTCGGCCAGCTGGTCGAACGGGGCCCGCCCGCCGTCGAGCTGGCGACCGCCATGGTTGGAGAGATAGATCGCATCCGCGCCCATGTCTGCCGCCCGCCGCGCGTCGGCGACCGACATCACGCCCTTGAGCGCGAAGGTTCCGCCCCAGTCCTCGCGCAGCTTCTCGGCCGCTTTCCAGTCCATCGTCTGGTCGAGCATGGTCGAGAAATAGGACTGGATCGAGGTCGCTACATCGGTGCCGGCCGAGATATGGCGTTCGAGATTGGGAAGGGAGAATTTCTCGCGGAAGAGGTAGTCGAGCGCCCAGCGCGGCCTGGTGGCATAGGAGAGCATGCTGGCGGGGGTGAATTTCGGTGGGCTGGTGAAGCCAGTCCGTAGACAGCGCTCACGATTGCCGCCGACGATCGTGTCCACCGTCAGCGTGACCGCGTCGAACTTCGCGTCCTTGGCCATCTGCAGCAGCGCCGCGTTGAGCCCGCGGTCCTTGTGGTAGTAATATTGCAGCATCTTGGGGCCGCTGTAATTGGCCCCGATCTCGTCGATCCCCACGCTGGCGAGGCTCGAGACCCCGAACCACAGTCCCGCTTTCTCCGCAGCGGATGCCACCGCGCGTTCGCCGCGCCAGTGGAACAGCCGCTGGAGCGCGGTGGGCGAGAGCATCAGGGGCAGGGCGGTCTTGCGGCCCATGACCGTCACCGAGGTATCGAGTTGCTCGACATTGACGAGCACATCGGGAACGAGGTCGCAATCGGCGAAGGCCGATGTGTTTCGGTCTTTCGTCGATTCATCGTCGCCGCCGCCGTCGATATAGTGGAACACCGGGTAGGGCAGTTTCCGGTACGCGAGGTGCCGGAAATCGTCGATATTGTGGCAGTCGTCGAGCGTGCGGATGGTTCGGGGGGTCTTGATCATGAGCGACGGTTGGTTTCTCTCGGTTGTTGATCACGGGCTGTAAGTGCGGCTGTTGCAGGCATCTTGGCGTAACGCGACAAAATTCCTGTTCATCCAGGCTTCATGTTTACAAACGTAGTCGTTTCGCTTACAGATGTAGTCGGAAAAGGAACGAGCGCTATGGCCGACACGGAACCGAACCAGCCCGAACGTATCAGCGAGGCCGAACACGCCGTGATGGAGGCGTTGTGGACGCGCAGCGGGCAGACGGCTGCCGAAGTGGCCGACATGATCGGCGCCGAACGGGGCTGGAGCCTTGCCACGGTCAAGACGCTGCTCTCGCGGCTCGTCGCCAAGCAGGCCGTGGTCACCGAGCCCGATGGCCGCCGCTTCCTCTACTCGCCGCTGCTTCGGCGCACCGATTACGTGGGGGGCGAAAGCCGCCGCTTGGTCGATCGCCTGTTCGGCGGCCGCGCCGCACCGCTTTTCGCGCATCTGGCGCAACAGGAAGCGCTGACCGACGCCGATATTGCTGAGATCGAATCCCTGCTGAAGGAGCTGCGCAAATGAGCGACTGGCTGTTCGATACCCTGCTGTATTCGGGGCTGCTGATCGCCCTGGTCCTGCTCCTGCGCCGTCCTGCCGCGCGCTGGTTCGGCCCGCAGGCTGCCTATGCGCTGTGGTCCCTCCCGCTGTTGCGCCTGCTGCTCCCTCCGCTGACCCTGCCGGCCTCGCTGGCCCCCGAGCCCGAACCCTTCGCCGAAGGCGGGACGGCAATGACGGTGATGGTGGTCGAGGAGCTTGCGCCGCCGGAACTCGCAGCGGCGGCGGAACCCGCCTCGATCGCCTGGGGCGCCGTGGCCCTTTCGCTCTGGGCCGGCGTGGCCCTGGCCTTCCTCGCCTGGCGCGTGTGGAGCTATGCCGGCATGCGCCGGTCGCTGCTCAAAGCCGCACGTCCTGTCGGGGAGGCCGGCAGGGTGCGCCTGGTCGAAACGCCCGCGGTCGGCTCTCCGGTCGCCTTCGGGGTGCTCGACAAGGTCGTGGCCCTGCCGGACGGCTTCATGGCCATGGAAGACCGCCACGCCCGCGATCTCGCGATTGCGCATGAACTCGCGCATCACCGCGGGCATGACCTGCTCGCCAATATCCTCGCTCAGCCCTTGCTGGCGCTGCACTGGTTCAACCCGGTCGCCTGGTATGGCTGGCGGGCCATGCGGCGCGACCAGGAGGCCGCCTGCGACGCCCGCGTCATGCAGGGCCGCGAGTTTCACGAACGCGCCGTCTATGGCCGCGTAATCGCCGGCTTCGCGGCCGGTCCGAACCTGGCGCTTGCCGCACCGATGGCCTGCCCGGTCCTCGGCGAGAAGAGCATAATCCACCGCTTGAGGAGCCTGACCATGAGTGACATTTCCCCGCGCCGCCGGACCCTGGGCCGGACCCTGCTGGCCGGCGCCGCGCTGGCTGTCCCGCTGACCGCCTCGGTCAGCTACGCCGAAGCGATTTCGGCTCCCCCCGCACCCGAGGCCCCGCTCGCCCCGCCGGCGCCGCCCGCGCCACTGGAAGAGGTTCCGGTTCCCCCTTCGGCGCCCCTGGCACCCGAAGCCCCGGCGGCACCCACGCCCCCCATGGCTCCGGAAGCGCCCCATGCCGTGCAGCGCGTAAAAGTGATCCAGGCCGACGGCAGCGAGGGCGAACAGGAATTCGTCTTTGCCGTCGACGACGGCGAGGGCGGCAACCGCCAGGTCCACCGCTACGTCTACAAGTCCGACGGCGGCTGGAACGAAGAGGAATTCGAACGGCGGATGGAGGAACTCTCGGCCCGGCTCGAGGCGATGGACATGGAAAGGATGGAGGAAACCATCCGCTCGGCCATGGAAGAGGCGCACAAGGCCATGGAAAAGGCCCACGCTGCCCAGGCCCTGGCGCATGAGGAGATGCGCAAGCACAGGGTCGAGGTGGAAGTGATTGACAGCGATGGCGCGGTCCGGATCGATGGCCGCTCGCTCGAGTGCAAGGATGGGCAGGGCAGTTTCGAGGAACAACTCGACGGCGGCAAGAAGGTCATCGTGATCTGCCGCACAGAAATCCGCAAGCAGGCGATGCGCGGACTGGAAGAGGCCCGCAAGGCAATCGCCAGCGATCCCGCCATGCCCGCCGAAACCCGCAAGCGCGTGCTCGAGAAACTCGACCGGCAGATCGCCGCCCAGCGGGCAAGCTGAACCTTCCCTCCAAGGCGCGCCGGCGCCCTGGATCCTGACGGCGGCGGAAGCTCTCCCCGGGCTTCCGCCGTTTCCTTTTGTCTATTGCCGGCTGACCATGCCTAGCGCCGGAGGTCGGCGAATGTGTCGCACTGGTCCTCGTCGCCGGTGCGCAGCCCCGTCCGCAGCCATTGCATGCGCTGTTCGCTTGAACCATGCGTGAAGGCGGCCTCTACCGGGCGCTGCCCAGCGTTGCGCATCAGCGTGTCGTCGCCGATCGCATGGGCCGCGGTCAACCCTTCCTCGATGTCGCCGGGCTCGATCCGGTCGGCGTTCTTCGCTGCCCAGACCCCGGCGTAGCAATCGGCCTGCAGTTCCATCCGCACCTGCAACTGGTTCGAGGCCTGCGGGTCTTGCTGCTGCGCACTGCGGATCTGCGCGGCGAGGCCGGTGAGGTTCTGGACATGGTGGCCGTATTCATGCGCCATGACATAGGCGCGGGCGAAGTCGCCCCCGGCGCGCATCTGCTGCTCCATCGTGTCGTAGAAACTCGTGTCGATATAGATACCCATGTCGCCGGGGCAGTAGAAGGGGCCCATCTGGCTCATAGCCGAACCGCAGCCCGACATGCCGCGCCCGTCGTAGAAATTAAGCACCGGTTGCTGGAAACGGATGCCGGCTTCGCGGAAGAGCGGTTCCCAGGTTTCGTCGAGAGAGGCGAGGTGGGCGCAGGCTTCCGTGCTGTACTGGTTCAGTGCGCAGGATTCGCCAGTCGTGCTCGCCCCCTGGCCCTGCGGAACCGGCTGCTGCTGTGTGCCCTGGTCGATTTGATCGAGCCCGGCCAGCATCTCTCCCGGATCGGCACCGAAGACGAGCGCGGCGACCAGCACGATGGCGATGGTTCCGCAACCAAGCTTTCCGCCTCCGCCGCCCGGGAAGCCGCGGCCACCGTTGCCGCGCTGGTCACGCACCCTGATATTGGCCGGATTGAACTTGTTGAGCCGCATTCTCTGCCTCTCCGATGATTGTGCGGTTGCGAAACGGCAATCCCGTCGCCACAACCGGATGCAGGTTACGTGGCACGATCACAGATGAGGAGTCGAGAATGTTCCTGGAAGGCAAGCGCGCATTGGTCACCGGTTCGACCTCGGGAATCGGCCTCGCCATTGCCCGCGCGCTGGCGGAGGAGGGTGCCGAAATCGTCCTCAACGGGTTCGGCGACGCGGGTGAGATCGCGGCGCTGCAGGAGGAACTCGGCGCCGGCTACGTCAACGCGGACCTGACCCGGCGCGAAGGCGTCGAGGCGCTGATGGCCGCGGCCGGTTCCGTCGACGTCCTGGTCAATAACGCCGGCATGCAGCATGTTGCCCCGGTCGAGGACTTCCCGCCCGACCGGTGGGAAACGATCATCGCGCTTAACCTCACTGCCGCATTCCACACCTCCCGGCTCGCTGTGCCGCACATGAAGGCGCAGGGCTGGGGTCGGATCATCAACACCGCCAGCGCCCATTCGCTGGTCGCTTCGCCGTTCAAGAGCGCCTATGTCGCGGCCAAGCACGGGATCGCCGGGCTGACCAAGACGCTCGGGCTCGAACTGGCGACCGCAGGCGTGACGGTCAACTGCATCAGCCCCGGCTATGTCTGGACCCCGCTGGTCGAGAACCAGATCCCCGACACGATGAAGGCACGCGGCATGACCCGCGAGCAGGTGATGAACGACGTCCTGCTGGCCGGGCAGCCGACCAAGAAATTCGTTCAGGTCGAGGAGGTGGCGGCACTGGCGGTATTCCTGTGCCGCGCAGAGGCACAGAACATCACCGGGGCGAACTACGCAATCGACGGGGGCTGGACCGCGGGGTAAGGATATTGCGCAAGGGGGCCGTATTTTGTTCTCTGCCCCACTAGCACACTCAACATAGTGCGGTTACATGGGCCGCCACGATTCTCCGCGAAGACATGATGGTGGCGCAAATGGATATCCCGACCGGCCTTACTTTCGACGACGTGCTGCTGCGTCCGGCGGCGAGCGAAATCCTGCCGTCCCAGGCCAATACCGCGACCCGCCTGACCAAGAGCATCGCGCTCAACATCCCGATCCTTTCGGCGGCGATGGATACCGTCACCGAAGCCGACATGGCGATCGTCATGGCGCAGATGGGCGGGATCGGCGTGTTGCACCGCAATCTTACTGTCGAGGAGCAATGCGCGGCGGTCCGGGCGGTCAAGCGCTTCGAGAGCGGCATGGTCGTCAACCCGATCACCATCGCGCCGGACTCCACGCTTGGCGAAGCCCAGCGGCTGATGCAGATCCACCGTATCAGCGGAATCCCGGTGGTCGAACACAGCGGCAAGCTGGTCGGCATCCTCACCAATCGCGACGTCCGCTTCGCCGACAATCCCGACCAGCCGGTGCGCGAGTTGATGACGCATGAGAACCTGGCGACGGTGGGGCTCGGCGTGAGCCAGGACGAGGCCCGGCGCCTGCTGCATCAGCGCCGGATCGAGAAGCTTCTGGTGGTCGACGACGCCTTCCATTGCATCGGCCTGATTACGGTCAAGGATATCGAGAAGGCGGTGACCTATCCCGCCGCGACCAAGGACGCCGCGGGCCGACTGCGGGTGGCGGCGGCCACCACTGTGGGCGACAAGGGCTTCGAACGGACCGAGGCGCTGGTCGACGCCGAATGCGACGTGGTCATCATCGACACCGCCCACGGCCACAACCGCAATGTTTCCGAAGCGGTCGAGCGGGTGAAGAAGCTCTCCAACAATGTCCAGGTCATTGCCGGCAACGTCGCCACCGCGGCCGCAACCCGCGCGCTGATCGACGCCGGGGCCGACGGGATCAAGGTCGGCATCGGCCCGGGCTCGATCTGCACCACGCGGATCGTCGCCGGTGTCGGTGTACCTCAGCTGACGGCGATCATGGAAAGCGCCGAGGAAGCCGCCAAGTCGGGCATTCCGGTGATCGGCGATGGCGGCCTGCGCACTTCGGGCGATGCCGCCAAGGCGCTGGCGGCCGGGGCTTCGGCGGTGATGGTCGGTTCGCTGCTGGCCGGGACCGAGGAGGCTCCGGGCGAGACCTTCCTCTACCAGGGCCGCGCCTACAAGAGCTATCGCGGCATGGGCAGCGTCGGGGCCATGGCCCGCGGCAGCGCCGACCGCTATTTCCAGCAGGACATCAAGGACCAGATGAAACTGGTCCCCGAAGGGATTGAGGGGCAGGTACCCTACAAGGGCCCGGCGAAGGACGTGATCCACCAGCTGGTCGGCGGGATCAAGGCGGCAATGGGCTATACCGGCGCGGCGACGATCGACGACCTCAGGACCAAGGCCCAGTTCATCCGCATCACCAATGCCGGGCTGAGCGAAAGCCATGTCCACGACGTCTCGATCACCCGCGAGGCTCCCAATTACCCGACCCGCTAGGCCCATGGGGCGCGCGGCATGAGGCCGGCGGCACGGGTCCAGGCAGCGATCGAACTGCTCGACGCGGTGATTGCCGCTGCATGCGGCAATGGCCCTCCGGCCGACCGGCTGATTGCCGAGGGCTTCCGCCAGCGCCGCTATGCCGGGAGCAAGGACCGCCGCGCGATCCGCGAGCTGGTCTATGGCGCGATCCGGGCCTGTGGGCCGATCCCCGAAGACGGGCGCGCCGCCATGTTGCGGCTCGCCGAAGAGGATCCGGCGCTGGCCGCCCTGTTCGACGGTTCCGATTACGGCCCGCAGCCGCTTGCCGCAGGCGAGCAGGCCGCGGCGGGCGGTCTCGCGCCCGACTGGCTCGAACGGGCGCTGGCGGATTCGGAGATCGAGGGTGCGGAGGCCACCGCACTGCTCGGGCGGGCGCCACTGGACCTCAGGGTCAATCGCCTGAAGGCAGACCGGGATACGCTGGAACTGCCCGCGCCCGGCGAGGAACTGGCAGCGCCCGGTGCCTTGCGCTTTCCGCCGGGCACGGCCGTGGAACAATGGGACGCCTATCGTGGCGGGGCGGTCGAGATCCAGGACCACGGGAGCCAACTGGCCTGTCTTGCCGTGGACGCCCGCCCCGGAGAAACCGTCATCGACCTCTGCGCCGGCGGCGGCGGCAAGACGCTCGCACTCGCCGCTGCGATGGACAACCGCGGGACGCTCGTCGCCAGCGATACCGATCGCCAGCGCCTTTCGCAGTTGGCCCCGCGCGCACAGCGGGCAGGCGCGGCGATTGCCGAAACCGTGCTGCTCGATCCGCGCAGGGAAGCCGACGCCCTTTCGCGCTGGTCCGGCCGGGCCGACGCAGTGCTGGTCGATGCGCCGTGCAGCGGCACCGGGACCTGGCGCCGTAATCCCGAGGCGCGCTGGCGGCTGAGCGAGGCGCAGATCCTTCGCTATGCAGAGGCGCAGGCGCGCCTGCTCGACATCGCGGCCGGTCTGGTCGGTCCGGACGGGCGACTCGTCTTCGTGACCTGTTCGCTGCTCGATGCCGAGGGGAGCAGCCAGGTTGAGAATTTCCTGGCGCGGCATCCCGGCTGGCAGGCCGACCGGCCCGAACTTCCGCTGGGCCGCCCGCGCGGACAGGGAATCCGCCTGACTCCGTATCACGACGGGACTGACGGATTTTTTGTCGCACGGCTGCGACCAATTTGTTAGCATCCCGTTCATCATGGCAGGCCCAGCCTTTTCCGGACTGACCGCGCTCAAGGAGTTCGCAATGCGTTACTATCCCGCCGCTATCGCCCTTTCGCTGCTCGCTGCAGTGACGGCCAGCGGGGGCATCGGCGCCGAGCGCGCGCCCGATCCGCGCGCTGCCTTGCTGGTTTCGCAAGGCCAGGCCGCGCTGGACGCCGGCGAATACCAGCGCGCCGTGGACTCTTTCGAGGCCGCGCTGGTGGTGGATCCGGGCCATTCGGCAATCTATGTCGAACTGGCCGAAGTCTACCGCCGCGAGGGACTGCAGGGGAAGGCCATCCGTTATTTCCGTTCGGCGCTCGAGCGCGACCCCGACAATCTCGCCGCGATTTCCGGCGAGGGTGCCGCGCTGGCCGAAAAGGGTGCGCTGGATCAGGCCAAGCTCAATCTTTCCAAGATCGAATCGCTCTGCGGCGGCGGCTGCAGCGAGGCGCAGACGCTGGCCACCGCAATTGCCGAGGGGCCCAAGCCGCGCGTGCTGGCGGCCGAAGCGACGGCTCAGGACAGCCCCGTCACCCAGAACTGATCCTCAGATCAGGTCCCGGAATTCGGCGAGCACGGTCTCGTAGACGTGCCGCTTGAACGGCACGATGATCTTCGGCAACAGGTCCGGCGCAACCCATTTCCATTCGAAGAATTCGGGCGGGTCATGCGCTTCCAGGTCGATATCGGAATCCTCGCCGGCAAAGCGCAGCAGCAGCCAGTGCTGACGCTGCCCCCGATAACGGCCCTTCCAGAGCGTGCCGATCAAGTGTTCGGGCAGGTCGTAAAGCACTTCCTCGCGCGTCTGGCCGATCAGTGCGACCTTGTCGCGGGTAACGCCGGTTTCCTCTTCCAGCTCGCGCAAGCCGGCTTCGACCGCTGCTTCGCCCGCGTCCATCCCGCCCTGGGGCATCTGCCAGGCATCGCTGTCGGGATTGTCGATCCGCTGGCCGACAAATACCTGGCCTTCGCGATTGACCAGCATGACGCCCACGCAGGGGCGATAGGGGAGAGTTGATGGGTCCGGTCTGCTCATGAAGGGCCTGAATAGGGCTGTGGATGGCGCAATTCCATCTGCGTTTTTGCTGCTCTACAGAAAAACTTGATTGCGGTGGCTGGTTCGCGCTCATAGGTGCCCCTCCACGATCAGGACAAAAAGCGCGCATTTGCGCGACAGGAACGACATTATGGCTACTATCGCGCCCGAAAAGCCGGCCGAAACGCGCAACCCGGAGGCGGTCGTCGTCCGCTTTGCCGGCGACAGCGGTGACGGCATGCAGCTGACCGGCGGACAGTTCACCCTGTCCACCGCCCTTGCCGGCAACGATCTCGCGACCTTTCCCGATTTCCCGGCCGAAATTCGCGCGCCGCAAGGCACGCTGTTCGGCGTCTCGGCTTTCCAGATCAATTTCGGCAGCCGCGAGATCAACACCGCCGGCGACGCGCCCGACGTGCTGGTGGCGATGAACCCCGCGGCGCTGAAGACCAATCTCGACGCGCTCAAGCCCGGCGGGCTGATCATCGCCGACACCGGCGAGTTCTCGAAGCGCAATCTCGACAAGGCCAGATACGAAACCAATCCGATCGAGGACGGCAGCCTCGCCAAATGGGACGTGCTGGCCTTCGACATTTCGGCGCTGACGATCGAGGCGGTCAAGGCCTACGGGCTCGGCAACAAGGACGCGCTGCGCTGCAAGAACATGTGGACGCTCGGCCTCGCGCTGTGGATGTTCGACCGCGACCGGCAGCCGATCGTCGACTGGCTCAACGCCAAGTTCCGCACCAAGCCTGACATTGCCGGCGCCAACATCGCCGCGCTCAACGCCGGCCATGCCTATGGCGAGACGGCCGAACTCTCCGGCCCGCTCAAGAAGGTTCATGTCGATCCGCTGGAAAGCGAACCGGGCCTCTACCGTACCATCACCGGGGCCGAGGCGGTTTCGCTCGGCCTGGTCGCCGGGGCGCAGCTGGCCGGGCTGCACATGTTCTTCGGCGGCTATCCCATCACGCCGGCGAGCTCGATCCTGCACCATCTCGCGCGGCTCAAGGAATTCGGCATCACCACCTTCCAGGCGGAAGACGAAATTGCCGCGATCTGCGCCGCGATCGGCGCTTCCTATGCCGGCCAGCTCGGCGTCACCAGCTCCTCGGGTCCCGGCATCGCGCTCAAGGGCGAGGCGATGGGACTCGCGGTGATGACCGAACTGCCGCTGGTGATTGTCAATTCACAGCGCGGCGGCCCGTCGACCGGCCTGCCGACCAAGACCGAGCAGAGCGACCTCTACCAGGCGGTCTACGGCCGCAACGGCGACGCGCCGCTGCCGGTCATTGCCGCCAGTAGCCCGGCCGACGCCTTTGAATGCGCGATCGAGGCCTGCCGCATCGCGGTCCAGTACATGACCCCGGTGATCCTGTTGACCGACGGCTATATCGCCAACGCCGCCGAACCGTGGAAGGTCCCCGATCCCGAGACCTTCGCGCCGTTCCCGGTCCGCTTCCTGACCGAGAAGAACAATGGCGAGGAACTGCTGCCCTACAAGCGCGACGAAAAAGGTGCGCGGCCCTGGATCAAGCCCGGTACTCCCGGGCTGATGCACCGCATCGGCGGGATCGAGAAGCAGGTCGATACCGGCCATCTCGACTATTCACCGGCCAACCATCAGGCGATGACCGATGCCCGCAAGGCCAAGATCGACGGCATTGCCCGGGACATCGCGCCGCAGAGCGTGACACTGGGGCAGGAAGGCGGCAAGCTCGCCGTGGTCGGCTGGGGCTCGACCTTCGGCCCGATCCGCCGCGCGGTCGACAATTGCCGCAAGAAGGGCCTCGACGTCAGCCATATCCATTTCCGGCATGTCTGGCCGATGCCCGCCAATACGGGTGAGCTGCTGCGCAAATACGAGCGGATCCTGGTCCCGGAAATGAACACCGGCCAGTTCAAGACAGTGCTGCGCGACCAGTTCCTGGTCGATGCCAGGCCCTATACCAAGACCAGCGGCCAGCCCTTCAAGATCGCCGAACTCGAAGCCGCGATCGAACTGGCCCTAAGCTCCTCCGGGGCGGAGTGAATACGATGACCGAACTGACCAAGATCGAAACCACGCTCAAGGACTGGGAAAGCGACCAGGAGGTCCGCTGGTGCCCGGGCTGCGGGGACTATGCGATCCTCAAGGCGGTCCAGCGCACGCTGCCGCAGCTGGGCGCGGATCCGAAGAACACCGTCTTCGTTTCGGGCATCGGCTGCTCGAGCCGCTTCCCCTATTACATCGAGAGCTACGGCTTCCATACGATCCACGGCCGCGCACCCGCATTCGCGACCGGGATCAAGATGGCCAATCCGGAACTCGACGTCTGGCTGGTGACCGGCGACGGCGACGGGCTGTCGATCGGCGGCAACCATCTGATGCATGTGCTGCGGCGCAATCTCGACGTGCAGATCATGCTGTTCAACAATGAGATCTACGGCCTGACCAAGGGTCAATACTCGCCCACCAGCCGCGAAGGCACCCGGACCCCCTCGACCCCGGTCGGTTCGGTCGACCATCCGACGCGCCCCTGCGCCTTTGCGCTCGGCAGCGGGGCGCGCTTCGTCGCCCGCGGCTTCGACGTCTCGAAGAAGCTGCCCGACGTGCTCAAGGCGGCCCACGCCCACAAGGGCGCGGCTTTCGTCGAGATCTTCCAGAACTGCATCGTCTACAACAAGGACGTGTTCAACGATTTCGCCGCCCCCAAGGGCGCCGAGGATCGCCAGCTGTGGCTCGAGGACGGGCAGCCGCTGCTGTTCGCCGGCGGGACCAAGGGGCTTTCGCTTGACCGGGAGGCCTGCTGCCTCACGGTGGTCGATGTCGTGGACGGGGACTGGCAGGCGGCAAAGGTTGCCGTGCATGACGTGCGCAACCGTGCGCTGGCGCATATGCTGGTCGAACTGCCCTTCGGCGAATTTCCGATGGCGCTCGGTGTGCTCTACGACGATCCCAAGCCGACTTTCGAGGAAGGCGTGGCGCTCGAACGCGAGATGGCGACCAAGGGCAAGGACACGAGCTTCGCCAAGCTGCTTGCCAAGGGCCAGACCTGGACGGTCAAGGGCAGCGAGACCGAACCGGGCTGAACCGGAGCAAGCAGAAGGTCGCGGGCAAGATTTGCTTTTCGCCCGCCAATTCCGGTTGCAAAGAGAGACTGACATTCCCAGCTTGCGATAGTCCTGGGGACGGCGCTCGCCGGCCCCGCTTCCAAGCGAAGGAATCCCGATGTCTGCACTTTTTCGTCCGCTCAAGATTCGCGGCCTCGAACTCGCCAACCGCATCGTCATGGCGCCGATGACGCGCAACTTTTCCCCGGAAGGCGTTCCGGGGACGGATGTCGCCGAATATTACCGCAAGCGTGCCGCGGGCGAGACCGGGCTGATCGTCACCGAAGGGACCGGCGTAGACCGGCCCGAAGCGCGCAACCATCCCGGAATTCCCAAATTCGCCGGCGAAAAGCCGCTGGCTGGCTGGGACAAGGTGGTCGAGGTAGTCCATGGCGCTGGCGGCAAGATTGCGCCCCAGCTCTGGCACACCGGGCTGGTCGGCCCGCAATCGCCCGATGCCCCGCGTCCGGGTGAGCCCGAAGGGCCCTCCGGGCTTGACGGCAAGGGCGGTGAACTCGGCAGGGCCATGAGCGAGGAAGACATTGCGGATACCTTTGCCGCCTTTGCCCGTGCCGCCGCCGATGCCGCACGGCTCGGCTTCGATGCCATCGAACTGCACGGCGCGCATGGCTATCTGATCGACCAGTTCTTCTGGGGCGAAATGAACCGGCGCGACGACCGCTGGGGCGGGGCCACCCTTCCCGAACGCAGCCGTTTCGCGGCCGAACTGATACGTCAGGTGCGCGCCGCCATGCCCGAATCCATGCCGCTGATCCTGCGGGTCAGCCAGTGGAAGCAGCAGGATTATGCGGTGAAGCTGGCCGAAACGCCCGCAGAGATGACCGCCTGGCTGGCGCCCTTCGTCGATGCCGGCGTCGATGTGCTGCATTGCTCGCAGCGGCGCTTCTGGGAACCCGAATTCCCCGAGCTCGACGGCGAGCAGGGACTGAACTTCGCGGGCTGGGCCAAGAAGCTCACCGGGGCGGCGACGATCAGCGTCGGCTCGGTCAGCCTCGACGGCGACTTCTTCGGCGCCTTCGCCGGACAGGGCAGCAGGACCGCCGATCTCGGCGAACTCGAGCGGCGGATGGGTGCGGAGGAATTCGACATGATCGCGGTCGGCCGCGCCCTGATCGCCAATCCCGACTGGGCAAGGCTGGTCCGCGAAGGGCACCAGCACGAATTGCGCGGCTTCGATGCGGCGATGCTTGGCGAACTCGCCTGAGCCGCGCTAGGGCGAGGCTATGGACAATCTTACCCATAGCCTCGTCGGGGCGCTGATCGGACAGGCGGGGCTCAAGCGGAAGACCGGACTCGGCATGCCGGCGCTGGTGATCGGAGCCAATATTCCCGATATCGACGCCGCCTGTCTGTTCTGGCTCGACGGCGTCGAGCATCTCGGTTTCCGGCGCGGGATCACTCACGGCCCGATTGCGTGGATCCTGTTGCCGTTGTTGCTGGCCGGCGCGCTGTGGGGCTGGGACCGCTGGCAGGCGAGCCGGGGCAAACGGCCCGAGGAGCGGCTGCCTGTGCGCTTCGGCTGGCTCTACGTACTGGCCTTCATCGCCTGCCTCACCCATCCTGCGATGGACTGGCTCAACACATACGGTATCCGCCTGCTCGAGCCGTTTTCGAGCCAGTGGTTCTATGGTGACATCCTGTTCATCATCGACATCTGGCTGTGGCTCGGGCTGGGCTTTGCGACCTGGTTTTCGCTGCGACGGGAGAAGCGGGGAGGGGGATGGCGCCGTCCGGCGCGGATCGCACTCTCCGCAATGCTGGCCTATATCGGGGTGAATGCTGCGATCACCTGGACCGCCGAGCAGCGCGGGTTGATGAGCGATCCCTATCCCCGAGTGGCGATTGCAAGCCCGGTCCCGCTGGCCTTCTGGCAGCGCGAGCTAATCACCGGGGACAGTGAGGGCCGCTACCGGATCGACGGTGAAGAAGTGGGTGATTTCCGGCTCCGCGAGGAAGACAAGCCAGACATAGCCGCCGCCGTGCCCGGCGCTGCCGCGTTCCTGTTCTGGTCGCGCACGCCCTTCGTTACCTACCGGGACGGGCAATATCTGCTTGGCGATGCGCGTTTTGCCAGCAGCATATCGAGCGGACGCTTTACCGTGATCCTGCCCGAACGGACGTGCAGGGAAATCGCGGCCGAGTGACTAGTCAGGGGCGCATGACCACGCCCCAGATCGTCTGGCTCCGCCGCGACCTCCGGCTCGCGGACCAGGCCGCCTTCCACGCGGCCGCACAGGCGGGCCCGGTGGTGCCCGTCTATATCCTCGACGATGGCCGGCCGCAGCATCACGCCTATGGTGGTGCCTCGCGCTGGTGGCTGCACCATTCGCTCGAAAGCCTCGCGAAGGATCTCCAGCGAAACAATTCCCGGCTGATCCTGCGGCACGGCGATGTAGTGGAGGAATTGTGCAAGGTGGCGCGGGAAACCGGCGCGCGCACAGTCCACGCGCTGCGGCATTACGAGCCTTGGTGGCGCAAGGCGCAGGGGGAGATCAAGGAGCGGCTCGACCTGCGGCTTTACGATGGCAACTACCTGATGCCGCCCGGCAGCGTGACCACCGGGCAGGGCACGCCCTACAAGATCTTCACGCCGTTCTGGAAAGAGCTGCTGCGGACCTATGATGCCGGCGAGCCACTGCCCGAACCACGGATGGTTTCTCCGCAGACGTGGCCGGCGAGCGACAGGCTGGACGATTGGCAGCTGCAGCCCCGATCCCTCGACTGGGCCGGCGGTTTCGGGAGGGCATGGACGCCCGGTTCGAAAGGCGCGCTGGACGGGCTGAAAGCCTTTGCAGACATAGCATCTGCCTACGAGGACCAGCGCAACTTGCCATCGCGGGAAGGGACTTCGCGGCTCTCCCCCCATCTCCATTTCGGCGAGATTTCGCCGCGACAGGTTTGGAAGACCCTCGAAGGACGACAGGGCGAGGGTCCGGCAAGCTTTCGCCGCGAACTCGTCTGGCGCGATTACGCGCAGAACCTGATTTGCCAGTTCCCCGGCTATGCAAGCCGGAGCTACCGCGAGGAATTCGAAGCCTTCCCGTGGCGCGATCCGGAAACGGAGCCCGAGGCGGCAGCCGATCTCATGGCCTGGCAACGGGGCCGCACCGGCTACCCGATCGTCGATGCCGGGATGCGCCAGCTGTGGCACACGGGCTGGATGCACAACAGGATACGGATGATCGCAGCGAGTTTCCTCGTGAAGCACCTGCTGATCGACTGGCGCCGCGGCGAGCGCTGGTTCTGGGACACGCTGGTCGATGCCGACTACGCGAACAACAGTACAAACTGGCAGTGGGTCACCGGGACCGGGGTCGATTCCAGCATGTTCGCACGGATCATGGCCCCGCTGAGCCAGTCGGAGAAGTTCTGCGCCGCCAGCTATATCCGCCAATGGGTATCCGAACTCGCTGCGCTCGACGAGCCCTGGATCCACAATCCTGAAGTCCATGGCTGCTGCCCGGACAATTACCCTGCGCCGCTGATCGGCCACCGCGAGGGTCGCGAGCGGGCGCTGGCGGCGCACAGGGTGATGAAGGCGCTTCGCACTCCCTTGCGATAGCCGGCGCCAGACGACATATTCACCGCCATGAAAGCGGAGAGGCTGGACAGGGGAGAGCAGCTTCTGGCCGGGGCGCGCCGTGTCGGTGCCGGGCCGGACTGGCTGGCTCGGGTATTTTCGGGCGGATTCGCGCGCCTGCTCGACAAGGTCGACCGCGGGCTCGACGCGGGCTCGCTGCTGGTACACCTGCCCGGCGGGCAAAGCCGGTTGCTCGGCGGGCGCAATCCCGGCTTCGAGGCGGAAATCACGGTCCGGGACTGGCGGGCGCTGCTGCGCGCCGGGGCGGGCGGTTCGGTCGGCTTCTACCAGTCCTGGGAGGCCGGCGAATGGGACAGTCCCGATCTGGTTGTCCTGTTCGCGGTGATCATGGCCAATGGTGCTGCGCTGGGCGAGACCGGCCGCGCCAAGGGGCCGTGGCGCTGGGCCTCACGCGCACTCCACTGGCTCAACCGCAACACCCGCAGCCAGGCCGAGAAGAACATCCACGCCCATTACGACCTCGGCAATGATTTCTACGCCAGCTGGCTTGATCCGACGATGACCTATTCGAGCGCCTATCACTGCGGCGAGGACGGGCTCGAAGCGGCCCAGCGGCGCAAGTGGGCGCGGCTGGGCGAACGGCTGGGCGAGGCGTCAACAGTGCTCGAGATCGGCTGCGGCTGGGGCAGCCTGTCGGACTACCTCGCCGGGCGCGGGGCGAAAGTGACCGGGATCAGCCTGTCCGACGAGCAGTTGGCCTGGGCGCGCCGGTACCAGGACAATGCGATCGATTTCCGCCACCAGGACTATCGCGATGTGGACGAACGCTTCGACGCCATCGTCAGTGTCGAGATGGTCGAGGCGGTCGGGCGCGAGTACTGGCCGGCTTTCTTCGACAGTCTTGCCCGCAACCTCCGGCCAGGCGGCCGGGCGGCCATCCAGTTCATCGCCATGGCCGACGAATTGTTCGACGGCTATGCCCGCAATGCCGACTTTATCCAGTCCTATATCTTCCCGGGCGGGTTGCTGATCCGCACGAGCGAATTCCGCCAGCTTGCAGAAGAACGCGGCCTGGCATGGGAGGACGAGGAGGAATTCGCGCTCGACTACGCCGAGACGCTCAAGGCATGGCGCGAGAATTTCGACCGCGCAGTGGCAGAAAAGCGCCTGCCGAAGGGGTTCGACGAGCGCTTCATCCGCCTCTGGCGGTTCTACCTGATGTATTGCGAGGGCGGCTTTCGCGGCGGCGGGATCACCGTCTGCCAGGCCACCCTGGCAAAGAGCTGACCGAAAGCCTCAGATCGAGCGATAGACGGTCTCGCCGCGATAGCGGGCGAGGATGTTATCGTGCACGATCGGGCTCAGCAGCTTCTCGAAGGCGCAGCCGACCGTGTTGCGGTCCCACCAGACGACCTGGGCCTGCAGGGGTTCGAGGCCAGGAAGGGTAAGCCAGCACACGGCACCTTCGTGCATCCGCGTGATCGCGGTTGCGGAAAAACCCGAAAGGGACAGGTCGTTCACGACCGTGTTGAACCTTTTCCCGCCGGACTGCCTCAGGAAGGCAGGGATCGTCAGGCGCGTTCGCGGCGCACAGCGGTCTTCCTGCGCGGCGATGTCGTATTGTTCCACTCCACGGAGAATCATGACACTACTCCTCGATTTTCCGTTGCGGTTGCCGGCACCTTGCCGACCACCATTGCGGGAAAATGAGAGTTTTGCCTTTCAGGATTCTTATCCTGACTGGTTAACAGACCGTTTCCACTCGCTCGCGATACGGGCTGGAAAAATCCTCCTGCACCAAGGCGATAAGCCGGTCCGCGACCACCTCGGGGGCCTTAACCGTGTTCGGATCCTCGCCGGGATAGGCATTGGCGCGCATCTTGGTGCGGGTGGCGCCGGGATCGACGATCGCCACCTTGATCTCGGAAATGCGTTCAACTTCCTGTGCATGGGCAGCAAGCAGCGTGTCGAACGCCGCCTTGGTTGCGCCATAGGCACCCCAATAAGGCCGCGGCTGGGCGCCGACCGAGCTCGTCAGGCCGATGATCCGCCCCCGTTCGCTGCGCTTGAGCAGCGGGTCGAACGCCGCGAGCAGGGCCTGCGTCGCCAGCAGGTTGACCGTGATCGCCTGGGTGAAGGCCTTGGGATCGACCTGCGTGACCGGCCCGAGTTGCGGGAGCACCGCGGCATTGATGACGAGGATGTCGAGTCTGTCCCAGCGGTTGGCAATCGCCGCTGCCAGACGCGCAATCCCGTCGGGTTCGGCGAGGTCGAGCGGGGCGATCGTCGAATTGCCGCCGAATGCGTGGATCTGGTCCTCGATCTCCTCGAGTGCCTTCACCGTACGGGCGGTCAGGATGACATGCGCACCGGCGCGGGCGAGGGCGATCGCGGTCGCGGCACCGATACCGCGGCTGGCGCCGGTCACCAGTGCCAGCTGGCCGGACAACGGCTTCTCGGCCACGTCAGGCGACCCTGTTGACCGGGAAGGAAAGCTGCTTTCCGTCGTCCGCGCGCGCAGCGAGGTCGGTCAGGCTGGTGGGATAGTCGCCGGTGAAGCAGGCGTCACAGTATTGCGGGCACTTGCCGTTTCGGCCCTTGAGGCCAACCGCGCGATAGAGCCCGTCAATCGAGACGAAGGCCAGGCTGTCGGCCTTGATATATTCGCGCATGGCCTCGCCATCCATCCGCCCGGCAAGCAGTTCGGAGCGCTCGGGCGTATCGACGCCGTAATAGCAGCCATGGCCAGTCGGCGGGCTGGCGACCCGGAAATGGACCTCGGTCGCGCCGGCATCACGCATCATCTGCACGATCTTGAGGCTGGTGGTCCCGCGCACGATCGAATCGTCGATCAGGACGATCCGCTTGCCTTCGACCAGCAGGCGGTTGGCGTTGTGCTTGCGCTTCACGCTGGAGTTGCGCTGGCCCTGGCCTGGCTGGATGAAGGTCCGGCCGACGTAATGCGAACGGATGATACCGAGTTCGAAGGGAATGCCGGACTGCTGCGAATAGCCGATCGCCGCAGGCACGCCGCTGTCGGGAACGGGCACCACGATATCCGCCTCTACCGGGGCCTCGCGCGCCAGTTCGGCACCGATCTGACGGCGCGATTCATAGACCGAACGATTGTTGAAGATCGAATCGGGGCGGCTGAAATAGACATGCTCGAAAATGCAGGGGCGGGGATTGGTATTCCCGAACGGGCGGTGCGTCTCGATCGAACCGTCGAGCCCGACACAGACGATTTCGCCCGGATCGATCTGGCGGGTAAACTCCGCCCCGACCACGTCGAGCGCCACGGTTTCGCTGGCAAAGACGATCGAATCGCCGAGCTTGCCCATGACCAGCGGCCGGATCCCGAGCGGGTCGCGGCAAGCGACCATGCCCTCCCTGGTCATGCAGATCAGCGAATAGGCGCCCTCGACCATCCGCAGCGCATCGACCAGGCGGTCGAGCAGCGTCGGGTAGCGGCTGGTGGCGACAAGGTGAATGATCACCTCGGTATCCGAGGTCGACTGGAAGATCGCCCCGCGATTGACCAGTTCGCTGCGCAATTTCATGGCGTTGGAAATATTGCCGTTATGCGCCACCGCGAAGCCGCCTGAAGCCAGTTCGGCATAGAGTGGCTGCACATTGCGCAGACCGGCCCCGCCGGTGGTCGAATAGCGCACATGGCCCGCGGCCATCGAGCCCTTGAGCAGCGCCAGGCTTTCCTGGGTCCCGAAATTCTTGGTAACGTGGCCGAGTCCGCGGCGGGTCAGGAATTCCTCGCCGGTATAGCTGGTGATACCGACTGCCTCCTGGCCGCGATGCTGCAGCGCATGGAGACCGAGCGCGCAAACCTGCGCGGCTTCTGATGCGCCGACAATGCCGAAGACGCCGCATTCCTCATGCAGCTTGTCGCCATCGTCGTCACGAAAGGGATGTGTGAAATTCATGTGCACCCGCCGGCTAGCCTGCAACCCGTTCGACACGGCTCAACGCGAGGCCCCCAATGGGGGCAATGGCGATGAATTACAAGCGCGTTACAAGTGAAACCTCTGCGAGACGCAGGGGGCCATGATCGACCGAGTCGATCGAATGGCCTGCATTGATGGAAAATGGTCGGGGAGAGAGGATTCGAACCTCCGGCCCCTGCCTCCCGAAGACAGTGCTCTACCAGGCTGAGCTACTCCCCGACCGGAGCTCCGCGATGTTCCGCGGAGCGAGACAGAGGCGGCCCTATAGGGGGGCGCGGGCAGGGTGGCAAGCGGTCAATTTTGGGAATTTTCCAGTCCGGTAATCCCATGACCCCGGACACCCTGCGGCAGGGGCAGCCGAAGCCTATCGGGGCTTTCCGGGTACGGCGCGAATCATGATTAACAAATCGGTCCCGTGCTTGACTCTCTTCCTGCAGTCTCGCCAACTTCCATGAAGTTGCAAAAGCAACCAAACGAGTCGCGGATCGTAGTGGAGAATTTATCGACGAATAAAAGGGGACTGTAGATGGCGATCAATTGCGTTGCCCGCGTGCTGGCGGGCGCTTCGACCGTGGCCCTGGGCCTGAGCCTGACCCAAGTAGCCCATGCGCAAGGCGGAGCAGTCCCGGCGGGCGTGACCGCCGAGGAATACACCGGGATCGTCGTCAGCGACGGCATCGACCTCGATGCTCTGCCGCCCGGCGGCGCTTATGACAGCACTGTGGACGTCACCGGCGTCGGCCAGATGGTCGTCCACCCGGACCCTTCCAGTTTCAGCGTCGGGCTCTGCACCGGCACCCTCATCAACCCGCGCACGGTCCTGTTCGCGGCGCACTGCGTCAACGACATTCCCGCGGACTCCTATGGCTCCGCCAGCGGCGGGACACCGATGAGCTTCGGCTTCAGCGCGGACAATCTGCCCGCCGTGCGCGAATGGATCGGGCTGGGCGCGAGCACGCCCTACCAGACGCATGAAGACCTCAATATCTTCAATGTTGAACAGGTCTGGTACGACACGCGTTCGCTCGCAACCGACTTCCTCGAAGGCGACGTTGCGCTGGCGACGCTCGACACTCATGCCGGCGGCGTCCCGACATGGACCATGCTGTTTTCCCCGCTGACCGAAGAAACCCACGCGATCATCAACGGCTATGGCGGCCGCGGCACGGGCGCGAATGGCGACACCTTGGGGATCGATTTCCGCCGCCGGATCGCGGAGAACACGATCTCGGTGCTCGGCTCGCTCGAGGACCGGAACGACTGGCTGTTCGGGCCCGGCGATTACGGCCTGCCGCAGAATCTCTACATGCTCGATTTTGACAGCCCGGGCGGCGAAGCGAGTTTCGGCGTGACGACCTATGACTTCGACATTTTCGACGGCGGCGCGCTGCCGGCCGAAGGGACGACCGCGGGCGGGGATTCTGGCGGCCCGCTGATCGCCGACGAGGCCTTCGACATTCCCGTCGTGGTCGCGACCCTGTCCGGCGGCTCGCGCTTCTTTGCGGCGCAGCCCTTTTCCAGTTACGGGACGCACAGTTTCTACCAGCCGCTGTTCCTGTTCTGGGAATCCATCGTCGCCAACAACAGCTACGCCTATGCCAGCGCCCTTCCCGGGACCGCCAACTGGATGAATCCGACACACTGGATCCAGGACATGGATCCCAATTATGTAATCGCTAGTGGCGGGGTACTGGAGAACGCGCTGCCCGGCTTCGCCGAACCCGGTATTTCCGGCGAGACGCCGCAGTTCGGGAGCATCTGTTTCCTGACCGACTGCTACGACATCGCGCCCGACGGCGTGCCGCTGGTCGATGGCGGTGCCAACAGCATCTTCGTCCCCGGCGGCCCCGGCTCGCTGTCCTTCGTGCCGGATAACGTGGTGGCCGACCCGTCCGCCGGCATCCGTGCGCGCTATTACGAAGTCACGCTGGCTAGTGCGGGCACGACCATCCTGGCCGATCCGATCACGATCGACCGGCTGAACATCGAGGGGGCAGCCACGCTGGACATCCGCCCCGACGGGGACCTGTTCGTCTGGGGCGACTACACCCAGACCGGCGGCTGGCTGGAACTGGACGGTTCGCTGAGAACGGGAGAAGCCTTTCTCGGCACCGGGATCATTAGCGGAAACGGGCTGTTCGATCCGACCTACCTCACCAACGTCGCCGGCTTGATCGCCCCGGGTGAACACGGCAAGCCCGGGACCCTGACCATTGCCGGCGACGTGATCCTGTCGTCCGCAGCCGTTACCGTGTTCGACCTGCACAAGAGCGGCGGCGACCTGCTGGCAATTATCGGCGATGGAGACAATTCGGGGATTGCGGCACTCGGCGGCACGGCGGTCCTCGCTCTCGGCACGGGAGGCCAGAAGCCGCGCTATGGCCAGAACTTCACCATATTGACGGCGGAAGGGGGCGTGGTCGACACCTTCGACGATGTTGTTTCGGTCGGATCGGGGGTCCTCTATTCGGTCTTGAGCTACAATCCCGCCAGCGTGGTCGCCGATATCGATGCGGTCCCGTTCACAACCTTCCTGTCGGCCGGCGGGGTTACCAACCCCTACGCGCTGGCCTTCGGCAACGCCTTCGACCAGCTGCGCGCGAGCAATTACGCCGACCTTTCAGGTGTGTTCGGAGTGGTTGACCTGCTCCCGGCGTCCGAGCTGGCCTTCACAATCGGAGCCAATGCCGCGGCAGTGGCAGGCGAGTTGTCGCAAACTGACCAGCGCCAGGGCACGGAGATCCGCCAGCTGGTCTCCGGCCGGCTCTCGCTGCTCGGCCGGACCGCATCGCAGGGTGGCACGTTCCGCCTGCACGGCTCGCCCGAGGTGCTGAACCTTGCCGCGGGCTATTCCGGCAGCGCCGCCTCGCAACTGTCCTTCGCCCGCTCCTACCAGCCACGCGACTGGCAGGGCTTCGGCCTGCCCGAGCAGTTCAGTGGCTTCATGTCGGCCGGTTATCAACGCTCTGCGGACATTGGCGCCGACGATTCCCAGAGCGGCGAAAGCGGTTCCTGGCATATCGCCATGGGGCTCGAATACGCGGTCGACGATCGCAACAGCATCGGGTCCGCGGTAGGTTATTCACGGGGCGACCAGGTCATCTCGGGCGCGCGCGCCGCGATCGCGACCAGCCAGGCCGCGTTCTACGCCAGCCACAGACTGGGCCGGGGATTCTACCTGGGAGGGCAGGCAGATATCGCCTACAGCCGGATCGACGCGGCGAGCCGGCTCGGTCATGCCGGCGCCCGGTTCGACGTCGACAGCAGCGCGACCGGCCTGAACGGCACGGTCGAGTTGGGCTATAATGCGGAAATGGACGGGCTCACGCTGACCCCCCGGGCAAGCATCGGCTATACATCCTATTCCGTCCGCGGGTTCACCGATCCGACCTCCCAGCTCGGCCTTGCGGTTGACGGGCTATCGCGCAGCGGCATCGACCTGCGGACCGGCCTCAGGATTGCGGGCCGCCGATCGCTCGGCTTGGTGGGAACATGGTCGTTCCAGCCCGAGGTCCAGGTTGATTACGTTCAGCGGCTGAGCGGAAAAGACACGCGAATAGACGTGCATTTCCTCGAGGCCGCCGGCCTCGGAATCAGCCTGCCGGTCAGTCTCCACGATGCCGATTACGGCGAAATTCGCGGCGGGTTGCAGCTGGCCGACGGCGAGATCTCGATCGGCACAGCCGTCGAAGCGCGGATCGGACAGCAGTCCTATCGCGACGAGCGGGCGGTGGTGAACGTCGGCCTGCGTTTCTGATCCGGGCTTTCCCGTATCGACGGGCAAGCGGGGGCGGGCATTCCGTCCCCGTTTCCCTGCCGGCAGCAGCGAACTGTGCAGGGCCAGTCCCGCCGCCTTGGCCAGGCAAGGGCTTCGGGTGTAGCCAGTGGGCATGGCAAGCCCGACGTTAGAAAGCGATTCCGCCGCCCGCAGCCATTTCGAATGGCAATATCTCGATCTCATGCGCCGGATCTGGGACCAAGGAGACGAACGCGTCGACCGGACCGGCGTCGGCACACGGGCGATCTTCGGGACGCAGATGCGTTTCGACCTCTCCGGCGGGCGGATCCCGCTGATCACCACCAAGCGGGTGTTCTGGAAAGCCGCCCTGCGCGAAATGCTGTGGTTCCTGACCGGCAGTACCAGCATCCGCCCCTTGCTCGAACAGGGCGTGACGATCTGGAGCGACTGGCCGCTGGCGAAATACCGCAAGGCCAGCGGCGACGAAATTTCGCAGGCGGATTTCGAGCACAGGATCGTGACCGATGCCGGCTTCGCCGAACAATGGGGCGATCTCGGCCCGGTCTATGGCAAGCAATGGGTCGACTGGCCCACCTATGAGGTCCAGACCGACGGAAGCTTCCGGGCGGGCCCCGGAATCAACCAGGTCGCCCGGCTGATCGACGATCTCCGGACCAGGCCGGGCAGCCGCCGGCACATCATCGAGGGCTGGAACGTCGCCGAACTCGAACGGATGGCGCTGCCGCCCTGCCACAAGACCTATCAGTTCCATGTCGCGGGCGCCCGGCTCAGCTGCATCCTCTACCAGCGCAGCTGCGATGTCGCGCTCGGCCTGCCGTTCAATCTCGTCGGAGCGAGTTTCCTGACCCGGATGATTGCGGCGCAGGCCGGCTACGAGCCGGGCGAACTGGTGTGGATGGGCGGGGACACCCATCTCTATCTCAACCACGCGCATCTGGTCGAGGAACAGCTCTCCCGCACACCGTCGGGCGAGCCGGTGCTCGAGTTGTTGCGGCAACCTGACTCGGTCTTCGATTATCGCTTCGAGGACTTCGCCGTCCGAGACTACCTTCCGCAGGGAATCATTCGCGCTCCGGTTGCGGTCTGACCTCCCAGGTCCGGGATTCGCGCGATCCGCGCTTGTGGGTCGGAGTGTTCCCGAACCTTCCGCCGCCGTGCGATTTGCGCCTTCGCAACGACTATTTGAGGGCCTGCGAAAAAGTCATGCGCAGAAGAGTTGACAGCCCTCCGGCGCTGGCCTAGTGGGCGGCTCCCCAAGGGGCGCACGCCTTGCGAATATGCGGGTGTAGCTCAGTTGGTTAGAGCGCCGGCCTGTCACGCCGGAGGTCGCGGGTTCGAGTCCCGTCACTCGCGCCACCTTGGGAATTCTTCGGGAAGGTCGGGATCGGATGCCGCAGGGGTCAACCCCAGCGGCCGGTTTCCATCCAGATCAGGAAACGCCGCAGCGGAAGCAGCCAGGCCACGCCGAATACGACATAGGCGAGCGTCTGGAGCAGCACGTGCAATTGGCCGATCCAATGCGAGAGCCAGGCCACGCCCAGGGCATAGAGGCCAAGCCCCAGCAGCAGCACGAGAATACCGAAAGGGATACGCCAGGTAGGTTCCTTACGCATCGAAGGGCCCGTAAAGCCGGGTCGGGGTGACGATCATGGAAAGGGGGCGGTCGTGCGGTTCAAGCGGCAGGGATTCGACCTTCTGCTGGTCCCACGCCATGCCGATGGTACGACTTGCCGGATGGGCTTCCAGCCAGCGGTCGTAATGCCCGCCGCCCTGGCCCATGCGCTCGCCACCTTCGGTAAAGGCAACCAGCGGACAGAACAGCACTTCGGGTACGAGCCTATCGTTTGCGGAATCCGGCTGCGCGCCCCAAGCACCGTGTTCGAGATCGCTTTCCCCGAACGGATCACGCCATTCCCGAAACTCCATGAGAGAATCGCGCCCGGCGAACCAGGGAAGGGCGATGCGGTGACCGCTCTCGTGGAAAAAGCGCGCATAGGGCCGCGCAGGCGCCTCTTCGGGGAGGTCAAGATAGAGCCCGATGATCGCGTCGCGCGGGATGGAGGCAAGGACCGCACCGGGCGGTCGCATGAAGATCAGCGCACGGGTACTTTCGTCGAGCGACAGGGCATGGGCCTTTCGCAGCTTGCGCATCTGCCGACGCAATTCCTGCTTCGCCGTCATCAGCTCGTCGTTCATGGGCGCGGGCTTCCTTGTTCGGGCGGGTGACGGGACCACCATGGGTCGGTTGCCGGGAAATCCTCTGACGCCTCAACGTCAGGTGGGGACCATGTACCCCGGACCACGGTCCAGGGCAGGGACAGACCCCTTGGATTGCTTATAGCCTCAGGGATATTCTCGAACGGCTCGTGCCGGGCAGTACCCGTCGTGCACCTATCTAGTGGCTTGCTGGCTGACGCTCAAGCAGGGCGGCGATATTTTCGAACTGTCCTGCCAATTGCTCGAGCCGGTCAGCCAGGCCGGGAGGGATAGCCTCCCGCGTATTTCCGCGGTGCCTGACTTCGTGGAGTTCGTCGGCCAGCAGCAGGGAGGCGAACAGAAGCATGCGACTCTCGCTCTGCGCCGAGGCGTTCGGCATCTGGGCCAGCTTGTCGCTGATCATCCGGCCGAGCTGCTGCACGTGGTCTTCTTCCCCTTCGGCACAGGCGATGGTGAAACCGTGACCCGAAATGTCGAGCGTGACATTGCTCATTGCCCGAGCTTTCCGATCAGCGCGTCGAGTTCCCGCAGCGCGGTGCCGGCCTCGGCCTTGAGCGCGTCGTGCCTGCGAACCAGATCGGGGTCGGCGGACGCACGGAGCGGACCTGCGGCCGCCTCGATTCGCGCAGCGGCAGCGGCCAGGCGCTCCAAAGCCCTCTCGACCCGATCCGTATCCATGCGAAATGCGCTACTCGAAACTTCGCAAACGGGCAAAAGCTCGCCGTGCGAAGCTGTGAATAGCTTGGACTTTTCACGACAATACGTTGCGGATTTGCGGTTCGGCGGGCGCGCTTGACGGGCGGCCATGCGTCCGCAACAGAGGCCTCGCGTCGATTCGCTGCGTTATACACCCGGCAAGTCCAGTAAAATTGCGGAGAAATTTTCCATGAGCCTCGACACCAACCGCCTGATGCCCATGGCCAATGCCATCCGCGCCTTGTCGATGGACGCCGTGCAGGCGGCCAACAGCGGGCATCCGGGCATGCCGATGGGGATGGCCGACGTCGCGACCGTGCTGTGGTCGAAATATCTCAAGTTCGATCCCGCCGCGCCCGAGTGGGCCGACCGCGACCGCTTCGTGCTGTCGGCCGGCCATGGCTCGATGCTGGTCTATTCGCTGCTCCATCTCTCGGGCTATGCCCATCCGACGATGGAGGAAATCGCCAATTTCCGCCAGCTCGGCAGCCCCTGTGCCGGCCATCCGGAAAATTTCCTCATTCCCGGCGTCGAGGCGACTACCGGCCCGCTCGGTCAGGGCCTGGCCATGGCTGTCGGCATGGCCATGGCCGAGCGCCATCTCAATGCCGTATTCGGGGACGAACTCGTCGACCACCGGACCTGGGTCATCGCTGGCGACGGCTGCCTGATGGAAGGTATCAACCACGAGGCAATCGGGCTCGCCGGCCATCTCAAGCTCGGCCGGATGATCGTGCTGTGGGACGACAACAACATCACCATCGACGGCGGCACGGAGCTTTCGACCAGTGAGGACGTCCGCGCCCGCTACGAAGCCACCGGCTGGCATGTGGTCGATTGCGACGGGCATGATTACGCCTCGATCGATGCCGCGATCGCGGCCGCGCTGGCTGACGAGCGGCCTTCGCTGGTCGCCTGCAAGACTGTGATCGGCAAGGGCGCGCCCAACAAGCAGGGCACTTCGAAGGTCCATGGTGCAGCGCTCGGCGCCGACGAAGTCGCGGCCGCCCGGGAAGAACTAGGCTGGACCTCTCCCTCCTTCGAAGTCCCGGCGGAAATCCTCGCTGACTGGCGTGCTACGGGTGAGGCGGGCGGTGCAGCGCATGCCGACTGGTCAGCCGCTCTTGCCGCAAGCGACAAGCGCGCTGCCTTCGAAAACCATATGATGGGCATTGGCAATCTCGCCAGCGCCGCCCTCGAGGCTTACATCGCTGATCTTGTCGCCAATCCGCAGAAGGTTGCTACTCGCAAGGCATCGGAGATGGCTCTGGGCCCGCTGACCGAGACGCTGCCGCAGCTGGTCGGCGGTTCGGCTGACCTTACCGGGTCCAACAACACCAAGACGCCGGCGACCACTCCTTTCACGGCCGACGATTACGCCGGGCGCTATGTCTATTACGGCATTCGCGAATTCGGCATGGGCGCGGCAATGAACGGCATGGCCCTGCACGGCGGGGTCGTGCCCTATGGCGGCACCTTCCTGATCTTCAGCGACTATTGCCGCAACGCCATCCGGCTCTCGGCGCTGCAGCAGATCGGCGTGGTCTATGTTCTGACGCACGACTCGATCGGGCTGGGCGAAGACGGGCCGACCCACCAGCCGGTGGAGCAGGTAATGAGCCTGCGCCTGATCCCCAATCTCAACGTCTTCCGCCCCTGCGACACGATCGAAACCGCCGAGTGCTGGGCGCTGGCGCTGGAAAACGACAAGACGCCCTCGGCCTTGGCGCTTACCCGCCAGAATCTCCCGCAATTGCGGGGCGAGGGCGACGAGAACTGGTCCGCCGCATCCAACCTCAGCGCGAAAGGCGGCTACCGCCTGCGGAGCGCCGTTGCCTCCCGCAAGGTCGTGCTGGTGGCCACCGGTTCGGAAGTCGAACTGGCAGTAAATGTGGCTAGTGAGCTTGAAGCCCGGGGCGTTGGTGCCGATGTGGTCTCGATGCCGTGCCTCGACCTCTTCGACCAGCAGGATGCCGCCTACCGGGCCGATATCCTCCCTGTCGATGCGCTCAAGGTCTCGATCGAGGCAGGGAGCACGCTGGGCTGGCAAAAATACACCGGCAACGACGGCATCAATATCGGGCTCGACCGTTTCGGCGCCTCGGCCCCGGCGGAAGACCTGTTCGCCAAGTTCGGATTCACCACCGAGGCGATCGTCCCGCAGATCATGGACAAACTGAACGGTTAAAGAGGAGCAATTCGGCATGGCGACCAAGGTTTCAATCAACGGTTTCGGGCGGATCGGACGACTCGTCGCCCGCGCCATCCTCGAGCGCAACGATCACGACCTCGAACTGGTCTCGATCAACGATTTGGCCGATGCCAAGTCCAATGCCCTGCTGTTCGCCTATGACTCGGTCCATGGCCGCTTCCCGGGTACGGTTACCGCAACCGAGAACGGCATTGTCGTCAACGGCAAGGAAATCGCCGTCACCGCCGAACGCGATCCGGGCAAGCTCCCGCATGGCGAAATGGGTATCGACATCGTTCTCGAATGCACCGGCTTCTTCCAGTCCTACGAAGCTTCCAAGCCGCATCTCGACGCTGGCGCCAAGCGCGTGCTGATCTCGGCACCGGCTACCGGCGTGTCCGCGACGATCGTCTACGGCGTCAATCACGGAACGCTGACCGCCGACGACATCATTGTCTCCAACGCCAGCTGCACCACGAATTGCCTCGCCCCGGTGGCCAAGGTGATCAACGACACGGTCGGGATCGAACGGGGTTTCATGACCACGATCCATTCCTATACCAACGACCAGCGCATGCTCGACCAGATCCACAAGGACCTGCGTCGTGCCCGTGCCGGTGCCGCCAACATGATCCCGACCACTACCGGCGCCGCGCGCGCCGTCGGCCTGGTCCTGCCCGAACTCAAGGGCAAGCTCGACGGCTCCTCGGTCCGCGTGCCGACCCCCAATGTCAGCCTGGTCGACCTGACCTTCATCCCGGTCCGCGATACGACCCCGGAAGAGCTCAACGCTGCCCTCAAGGCCGCTTCGGAAGGCGCGATGAAGGGCGTGCTCGATTACACCGACCAGCCGCTGGTGAGCTCGGACTTCAACCACTATCCCGCCAGTTCCACGGTCGACAGCCTCGAAACCTCGGTGATGGACGGCAAGCTCGCCCGCGTGGTTTCGTGGTATGATAACGAATGGGGCTTCTCGAACCGCATGATCGACACGGCCGGCAGGATGGCGTCGTTTCTCTGATCCCGCATTTTATCCCGCCCGGGTCGAGCGCAGTCGAGACACGGGCGGGAATTTGGCTCCCGACTGCGCCCGAAGCGAACGGACAGGCCAGATGAGCAGCTTCAAGACCCTCGATGATCTCGGCGACGTCACCGGCAAGGTGGCACTGGTGAGGGTCGACCTCAACCTGCCGATGGCGGACGGCCGTGCAACCGACCTGACCCGGGCACGGGCGGTGGCTCCGACTATCCTCGAACTGGCAGGGAAGGGCGCCAAGGTCGTCCTGCTCGCGCATTTCGGCCGGCCCAAGGGGGAACGGCACTCAACCCTCTCCCTGAGCCTGGTACAGGGCGAGATCGAGCGGGTGCTGGGCAAGGAAGTGATGTTCATTCCCGAAATCGCGGGACCGGTCGCACGGCAGGCGATCGGCATACTGCGCCCGGGCGACATCGGCATGCTCGAGAATACACGCTTCTGGCCCGGCGAGGAAAAGAACGACCCCGAGTTGGCCCGCGCCATTGCGGCCAATGGCGATTTCTACGTCAACGACGCTTTTTCCGCCTCTCACCGCGCCCACGCCACGACGGAAGGTATCGCCCACCTGCTGCCCGCTTACGCCGGGCGCGCGATGCAGAAGGAACTCGAAGCGCTCGACTCCGCTCTCGGCGAACCGGTCCAGCCGGTCGCGGCCGTGGTCGGCGGGGCCAAGGTTTCGACCAAGCTTGCGGTCCTGGAGCATCTCGTCACCAGGGTCGATCACCTGATCATCGGTGGCGGCATGGCGAATACCTTTCTCGCCGCACGCGGCGTCGATGTCGGCAAGTCGCTGTGCGAACACGACCTCACCGGGACGGCCGAGACGATCATGGATGCCGCAGATGCGGCAGGTTGCACGGTTCATCTGCCCTACGATGTCGCGGTGGCGACCGAATTCGCGGCCAATCCGGACAGCTACCGGATCTGCAACGTCCATGAAGTCGGCACGGAGGAAATGATCCTCGATGTCGGTCCACAGGCGGTCGAGGCGCTTGGCGACGTGCTCAAGACCTGCCGCACGCTGGTGTGGAACGGCCCGCTGGGCGCTTTCGAGATCGAACCTTTCGATGCCGCCACTATCGCTCTGGCAAGAACTGCCGCCGCCCTGAGCAAGGAAGGCTCCTTGACGTCAGTTGCCGGTGGCGGCGATACGGTGGCGGCGCTCAATCACGCAGGTGTATCCAAGGATTTTACCTATATTTCAACGGCAGGCGGAGCATTCCTCGAATGGATGGAAGGTCGTGAACTGCCGGGGGTGGCGGCCTTGACGGCCTGACCCCCAACATCCGGCTGGGAGGCGGAGCATGACCTACGATGAAATGAACCAGATCATGGCGAAGGGCGACGGCTTCATTGCCGCGCTCGATCAGTCGGGCGGATCGACCCCCAAGGCACTGAAAGGCTACGGCATCGGCGAGGACGAATATTCCTCGGAAGAAGAGATGTTTGCCCTGATCCACACGATGCGCAGCCGGATCATTTCCTCATCCGCCTTCTCCGGCGACAAGGTGATCGGCGCAATCCTGTTCGAACGGACGATGGACGGCGAGGTCGGCGGCAAGCCGACCCCCGCAGCCTTGACCGAGAAGGGCATCGTGCCTTTCATCAAGATCGACAAGGGCCTGGAGGATGAGGCCGAGGGCGTCCAGCTGATGAAGCCGATGCCCGGTCTGGAGGCGCTGCTCGAGCGGGCCCGCAGCCTCGGCGTATTCGGGACCAAGGAGCGTTCGGTCATCCAGGCTGCCAATCCGCTCGGCATTGCCCAGATCGCTGCCCAGCAGTTCGAAGTGGGCAAACAGGTGATCGCCGCCGGGCTGATGCCGATCCTCGAGCCCGAAGTGAACATCAAGAGCGACAGCCGCGGGGAGTGTGACCGGATTCTGCGCGACGAGATCCTGATGCAGCTCGATCATCTCGCGCCCGATGCAAAGGTCATGCTCAAGCTCTCGATCCCCGCCGAACCGGGCACGCATGATGCCCTCGTGGATCATCCCAAGGTACTCCGTGTCGTCGCACTGTCGGGCGGCTTCAGCCGCGAGGAAGCGTGCCGCGAACTGGCGCGCAACCGGGGCATGATCGCCAGCTTCAGCCGGGCCCTGCTGGAAGACCTGCGGGCGCACATGAGCGACGCCGAATTCGACGCCGCACTGGGCGCGGCGATTGATTCGATCTATGCGGCCTCGACGCGAAAGATCTGAGGCACATTTCGAGCATGAGCGACTGCCAGCTTTACCTGATTTCTCCGTCCGATGTCGGCGGCGACTTTCCCGCGCGCCTCGCCCGCGCGCTCGACGCCGGGCCGGTCGCAGCCTTCCAGTTGCGGATCAAAGGGGTGGACGAGCACGAAGCGGCACGGCTGGCCGAACCCCTGCAGGCGATCTGTGCCGAGCGCGACGTCGCCTTCATCGTCAACGACAGCATTTCGCTTGCCAGGCGCATCAAGGCCGACGGCGTGCATCTCGGACAGGGTGACGGCGACGTCGCCGAAGCGCGCGAGCGGCTCGGTCGCGACGCCCAGATCGGCGTGACCTGCCATGCGAGCCGGCACCTGGCGATGGAGGCGGGCGAGGCCGGGGCGGATTATGTCGCTTTCGGGGCCTTTTTCCCTTCCTCGACCAAGGAGAGCGGGCATCGTCCAGAACCGGAGCTGCTCAGCTGGTGGCAGGGCCTGTTCGAACTGCCCTGCGTGGCGATCGGAGGGATCACACCCGAGAACTGCGACTCGCTGATCGAGGCAGGAGCGGATTTTCTTGCTGTATCCGGTGCAGTCTGGAACGGGGACGAGGCCGAGTCTGTCCGGGCCTTCGCGGACAAGCTCGCCGGTCGCTAGTCGTCGCTCAGCCGCTTGCGTACGCAGCGCATCCCGTCGGGCTCGCCATCCGGACCGAGATGCCGCAGGTAGCTGTCGTTCTTGCGCCGGTAGGCCGCGCCCTTGAGCGGCCCGCTGGTGAACCGTACTTCATTGCCCCCGCGCAGATAGGTGCCAATGCCCTCCGCGGTTTCATAGCGTGAACTGCTTATGACGCTGAAATCCTGCTCCGGCTTGCGGATCCGCCAATCCTCGCTCGAAGGCCCGGCCGGCAACTCACAGATGTAGTCACCGCGCTTGAGCACGCCGAGATTGCCCTCCACCGCCACCGCAGGCAATGCTGGCAGAGCCAGCGGCAAGGCAAGGAGGATCGGGCGACGCATGACGGGCCAGCGCTAGCACTCCATTCGGTCACTTGCCAGCCTATCCAGCTTGCCGTCGACGCGCGCACAGGCTAGGGCGCGCCCAATTCCAAATCTCTTTGAAAGCGTGGACCCATGAAGATTTCCGGTGTGGACATCCGTCCCGGCAATATCCTCGAATATGAAGGCGGCATCTGGAAAGTCGCCAAGATCCAGCACACGCAGCCCGGCAAGGGCGGCGCCTATATGCAGGTCGAGATGAAGAACCTGCAGGACGGCCGCAAGACCAATGTCCGCTTCCGCAGCGCCGACACGGTCGAAAAGGTCCGCCTCGACACCAAGGATTTCCAGTTCCTCTACGAGGATGGCGACTTCCTCGTCTTCATGGATCAGGACACCTACGAACAGATCAACCTGCCGGCGGACCTGCTCGGAGACGCCCGCCCGTTCCTGCAGGACGGCATGCAGGTCATGCTCGAACTGTGGGACGAGAAGCCAATTTCGGTCGAACTCCCGGCGCAGGTCGAGGCGACGATCGTCGAAGCGGACGCGGTGGTCAAAGGCCAGACCGCGAGTTCGAGCTACAAGCCCGCTACGCTCGACAACGGCGTGCGGATCATGGTCCCGCCGCATATCGAAAGCGGCACGCGGATCGTGGTCGACGTTTACGAGCAGAGCTACGTCGGGAAGGCCGGCTAAATCCCATGGCAGTCCTCTCAGGCATCATCCGGGTAATGGAAAAGGCCGCCCGCAAGGCGGGCGGCAAGCTCCGGCGCGACTTCGGCGAAGTCGAACACCTCCAGGTCAGCCGCAAGGGGCCGTCGGACTTCGTCTCCAAGGCGGACCAACAGGCCGAACGCGCAATCTGGGACGAATTGCGCCAGGCCCGCCCCGACTGGGGCTTCAAGCTCGAGGAAGCCGGCGAGATCGAAGGCGATCCGACCAAGCCGCGCTGGGTGGTCGACCCGCTCGACGGCACCAGCAATTTCCTCCATGGCATCCCGCATTTCGCGGTCTCGATCGCGGCGCAGGAGCCCAAGCTCGACGGCAGCGGCTGGGGCGACGTGATTGCCGGGGTCGTCTATCAGCCGATCACCGACGAGACCTATTGGGCCGAAAAGACCCGCGGCGCCTGGTTGCACGACGGGCGCCTGCGCGTTTCGGCCCGCGGCCGGCTCGACGAGGCCCTGATCGCTACCGGCATGCCATACCAGGGGCATGGCGACTTTGCCGAATGGATGAAGATCTACGGGGCACTCGGTCCGAAGATTGCCGGCGTACGCCGCTTCGGCTCGGCCGCGCTCGACCTCGCATGGGTCGCCGCCGGCCGCTTTGACGGCTTCTGGGAAAGCGACCTGTCCGAATGGGATACAGCCGCCGGTTGCCTGCTCGTACGCGAAGCCGGCGGCTTCGTTACCGATTACCGCGGCCGTTCGGAGGCGATTTGTGCAAAGCAGGTGATCGCCGGCAACGACGCCTTGCATTCCAAGATGCACAAGGTGGTGGTTTCCGCCCTCAAGGGATGATCCGTTGCTGCCGCATCTGTGCTTGATGCGGCAGCGAGGCCTCGCTACAGGCGGCGGCGCTGCGGAGCCCCTGTGGCGGAATTGGTAGACGCGCTCGACTCAAAATCGAGTTTCTCCGGAAGTGCCAGTTCGAGTCTGGCCAGGGGCACCACAGTTCATCTTGCAGATCCCAGCGCTCCGGGTTCAAGCTTTGCGCCCGCGTTTCACGCACGCGACTGCCGCTACCGGTCGAGCGGCTGCTCCAGCAGCACCACCAATAAAATGGACACCAGCAGCGCCTTGCAACGTAGCCGCGCGCTTCCTTGCGCAAACCCAGAAGCCGTGGTGTAAGGGATCTCGATGCCGGGCCTTCCTTCACTGCATGCCATCGCCGCGCTGGTCCTGACGGTCTGGGTTTTCATCTCCTTCGCCCGCGGGCGCATGTCGGTCGAGATCATCTCCCTGCTGACCATCGCGATTATCGCGGTCGGCCTCTATTTCTTCCCGCTCCCGCATACGCAGCCGACCGACGGGCTGGCCGTCGCCTTCTCGGGCTTCGGCCATTACGCGCTGATCACGATCTGCGCGCTGATGATCCTCGGGCGCGGACTTGTCGTTACCGGTGCGCTCGAACCGGCGGCGCAGGTGCTCGAGACCGTCTTCAAGTGGAACCTTCAGATTGGCCTGCTGGTCTCCTTGGTTGCGGCGATGTTCCTGTCGATGTTCGTCAACGACACACCGGTCCTGGTGCTTCTGCTGCCGATATTCGTTGCCTTGGCCTCACGCGGGGCCATGCCCGCCTCCAAGACACTGATCCCGCTCAACGCCGCGGTTCTGATCGGCGGCATGGCAACCACGATCGGCACCTCGACCAATCTGCTGGTGGTCTCGATCGCGCGCGATCTCGGCATGCCGCAAATGGACGTGTTCCATTTCACACCGATCGTTCTGATCGCAGCAATGGTGGCACTGCCCTATCTTTGGCTGGTCATGCCGCGCCTGCTGCCCGACAACAGCCCGGAAGTGACTCACGCGCTGCGGCGTTTTACCGCGCGCTTGCGCATTCCCACCGGCAGCGAACTCGACGGGCGGCTGATCGAGGAAATTTCCGCCAAGCTTCCCAAGGACTTCCGCTTCGAGGATGCGCTCGCCGGACCGCTCGAGGCGGGGATGCGCATGCAGGTCTCGGGCACGCATGAAGCACTCGAGGATGCCATCCGCGTACTCAAGGGACAGGTCGCGCCAGGCTGGATTGTCGATCGCATTCGTCGAAGCTCGGCCCGTCTGGGCGAGGATATCGCCGTCGTCGAAATGGCCGTGACCGCCGACAGCCGGTTGATCGGCCGCACGCTCGCGACATCCGGAATCGGCGACCTCTACAGCGTTGCCGTGCTCGGGATTCACCGTCCGACGATAAGCCGCGAGGAAGAGCATTACGATCCCAACGAAGAAATCCGGATCAAGGAAGGCGACGTCCTGCTGGTGATGGGGCTGATGCCGCAGATCCAGGAATTCCAGCAGAACGACAGTCTTCTCCTGCTCGAGGGGGGCAAGGAAATGCCTCGCAGGTCCAAGGCCGTGCTCGCGCTCGCGATCATGACCGGCGCCGTCTTCGTAGCTTCGGTCGGTCTTCCCTGGATCGGGAAGGTCCCGATCGCCATCTCATCGCTGGCCGGTGCCATCCTCATGTTCGTTACCGGCTGCGTCAAATTCGACCGCGTCGGACGGGCCCTCTCGGGCAAGGTCATCGTGCTGGTGGCCGCCAGTATCGCGATCGGCCGGGTCATCCTCGACAGCGGGGCGGCGGCCTGGCTGGGGGAATGGATGGCGCTCGGACTCGGCTATCTGCCGCCGGCGGCGATTCTCGCCACGATCATGCTCTTCGTCACCCTGCTGACGAATTTCGCCTCCAACGCCACGGCTGCCACAGTCGGGACGCCCATTGCCTTCAGCATCGGCTCGCAGCTCGGCCTGCCGCAGGAACCGCTCATCCTCGCCGTGCTGTTCGGCTGCAACCTGTGCTATGCGACACCGATCGCTTACCAGACCAACATGCTGATCATGGGCGAGGGCAATTACACCTTCGCGGACTATCTGCGCACCGGGCTGCCGCTGGTCCTGCTGATGGTCGTGACGCTCTCGGTCCTGCTGGTGATCAATTACGGCATGGCTATCTACTAGGACCGGCCCGGCCCGGCAGCGGCGTGGTTAATTGCGCCCGTGCCGGGTGGACTGGGGCGGACCCGCTTGGTCTTGCCCCTGCGTTCGCGCTGGAGCAGGGCCATGTGCCCGATCGCCGGCCAGGAAGGTCGCAATTCCGAGGCTTTTTGCTGATCTGTTAAATTTACCGACAGTTCATCACTCGGGCGTAAACCGACGGATGATGCAAGGTAAACGGCCCTTCCGATGAGCAGCGTCTGGGATCTGGTGACGCTTGGCTTTTTCGTCGCCGGCGCAATCGCGGCGCTGGTCCTTGCCGCCTGGATCTATCCCCGCAGCGCGACCGTCGGCCCCGCAGGCAAGCCCATGGTCACGGCACTGGCCGTCATGGCTGTCTGGGCGTTGGCCGTGCCTGCACTCGGCGGGGAGAGTCCTTCTGCGCTGGCCGTACTCGGCCTGTCCAACCTTGCCTGGACCTGGACCCTCTACCGCCTGTTCGCCAATGACCAGCGCCACGCAAGCCTCAAGCCGATCCGGCCGGTCGTGCTGGTGCTGGCTACCCTCGAACTCCTCCAGATCATTCTGGTGGTCGCCGCCGCAAGGCTGGCAAACTGGCCCGACGCGGGAACGCTGATCTTCCGCTTCGCCATGACCCTGCGGCTGCTGTTCTGCGTCGGTTCGCTGGTTCTGGTTCACAATCTCTTCGTCGGCGCGTCTCCCGCCGGGCGTGCGACCCTGCGTTGGCCCGCTGCCGCAATGGGGCTTATGTGGCTCTACGACCTCAATTTCTACACCGTCGCCTATCTGTTCGACGCCATACCCGAAACGCTGTTCGACCTGCGCGGACTGATCATCGCGGCAATGACCGGATTGCTTGCGCTCGGCTCGACTCAGCCGGGGGCACGGCTTGCCTTTCGTCCCTCACGCTCGGTGACTTTCCAGTCCATTTCTCTCCTGCTGATCGGCGGCTACCTGGTCGCAATGGTACTGGTTGCGCAGGGCATGTCCTATGCCGGCGGCGAATTCTCGCGGCTGTTGCAGCTGGCCTTCGTCGTCGCCGCCAGTTCGCTCGCGCTGATCATGCTTCCATCGCGCAAGATGCGCGGATGGTTCCGGGTCAAGCTGGCCAAGCACCTGTTCCAGCATCGTTACGATTACCGTGTCGAATGGCTTCGCTTTACCGAAACCGTCAGCGGGGAGGGCAACCGTCCCCTAGCGGAACGCGCGATCCAGGCTGTCGCCGACATCACCGACAGCCCTTGCGGCCTGCTGCTCACGCCGGACGAAACCGGCGTGTTCCAGCTTGATGCCGAATGGCAGTGGCCGCAGGCGCCAGTACCTGCCAATGCCTTGCCCGCCACGCTCAAGCCGCTGCTGGCCGGCGAGCATTACATCGTCGATCTCGATCTGGTCCGGGCACGGATCGACGACAAGCTTGCTCCCGAACAAATGCCGGCCTGGTTGCGCGACGAGCAGCAAGCCTGGGCGCTCGTCCCGCTGATCCATCGCCAGCGCCTGATCGGCGTCGTGGTGCTCGGACGTTCGTTTGTTCCGCGCAAGCTCGACTGGGAGGATTTCGATCTCCTGCGCGTGGCCGGGCAGCAATTGGCCAGCTATCTCGCCGAACAGGCGGGGCACGAGGCCTTGGTCGAGGCGCATCGCTTCGACGAATTCAATCGCCGCATCGCTTTCGTCATGCATGATATCAAGAATCTCGCCAGCCAGCTCTCGCTGCTGACGCGCAACGCCGAGCGCCATGCCGACAATCCCGAGTTCCGGGCCGACATGCTGGTGACGCTGCGCAACAGCTCGGACAAGCTGAATACTCTGCTTGCCCGGCTCGGTCGCTATGGGGCGCATGGCAGCGACCGGCCGGGGCCCTTGCGGCTCGACCAACTGGCCGCGGAAGTCGTCTCCGGCTTTACCGGACCGCAACGCGTACAATTGCTCGAACACGAACCCTGCACTGTCCTCGCAAATCGCGAAGCGCTCGAACAGGCGCTGGTGCATCTGATCCAGAACGCGATCGATGCCAGCGAACCGGACTCCCCGGTCTTCGTCAATGTCCTCGTCAACGGGGTCCAGGCGGAAGTCGAAGTCGTGGATACGGGCTGCGGCATGAGCCAGGAATTCATCCGCACGCGGCTGTTCAAGCCTTTCCATTCCTCGAAGCGGGGCGGCTTCGGGATCGGTGCCTTCGAGGCCCGCGAACTGGTTCGTGCGATGGGCGGGCGAATCGACGTCGAAAGCCGAGAAGGCCTGGGAACGCGCTTCCATGTCAGGCTTCCGGTCGCCGAAGTGGCGATGATTTACGACAGGCTGAAGCCGGCCGGCGAGGCCGGCGCAAACGAGGTGGCATGATGGCCGGAAACAAACCCAGGCTTCTGATCGTCGAGGACGACACCGGGCTGCAGGCCCAGCTCAAATGGGCCTATGACGATTTCGAGGTGATCCAGGCTGGCGACCGCACTTCGGCGATCGCTGCGCTGCGTGCGGAGGAGCCGGCCGTGGTGACGCTCGACCTCGGCCTGCCGCCCGATCCCGACGGGACCAGCGAAGGCTTCGCCGTACTCGAGGAAATCATGGCGCTGCGCCCGGAAACCAAGGTCATCGTCGCCTCGGGCCATGGCGCGCGCGAAAGCGCACTGTCGGCGATCGAACGCGGGGCCTATGATTTCTACCAGAAGCCGGTCGATATCGAACAGCTCGGGCTGATCGTGCGGCGGGCGCTGAACCTGTTCGAGATCGAGCGCGAGAACCAGCTGCTCCAGCACAAGTCGGGCGAGGGCAATACCGTGCTGGGCGGACTGATCACGGCCGCACCGGAAATGGTCCGCGTTGCCCGGACGATCGAGCGCGTCGCCAACACCAATGTCTCGGTGATGCTGCTCGGCGCCAGCGGGACCGGCAAGGAACTGCTCGCCCGGGGGCTCCACGAATCAAGCGAGCGATGCACCGGGGCCTTCGTCGCGATCAATTGTGCCGCGATCCCCGAAAATCTGCTCGAAAGCGAGCTGTTCGGGCACGAGAGAGGCGCGTTCACCGGTGCCGTCAAGACCACCGAGGGCAAGATAGAACAGGCCAGCGGCGGTACCTTGTTCCTCGACGAGGTCGGCGACATTCCCCTGCCACTGCAGGTCAAGCTGCTGCGTTTCCTGCAGGAACGCACGATCGAGCGGATCGGCGGTCGCAAATCGATTGCGGTGGACACGCGGATCGTCTGCGCCACCCATCAGAATCTCGAGGCGATGATTGCCGAGGGACGTTTCCGCGAGGACCTGTTCTACCGCCTGGCGGAGATCGTGGTGAAGATTCCCGGCCTGGCCGAACGACCGGGCGATGCGACACTGCTCGCCAAGGCCTTCCTCAAGCGCTTTTCGCAGGACATGAATCCGCAGGTAAAAGGCTTCGCGGCCGACGCACTTGCGGCCATCGACGGCTGGCCATGGCCGGGCAATGTCCGCGAGCTTGAAAACCGCGTAAAGCGTGCCGTCATCATGGCCGACGGCAAGCTGGTTGGCACCGGGGACCTCGATCTCGGCGGCGACGGCGAGGCGGACAGCCTTCCGCTCAACCTCAAGAGCGCGCGCGAACAGGCCGACCGCAAGGTCATCCGCCACGCGCTGGCGCGGACCGAAGGCAATATCTCCAACACCGCCAAATTACTCGGGATCAGCCGACCGACGCTCTACGACCTGCTCAAGCAATACGACCTCCAGGCCTGATCCCACTCGACAGGATGGCCGGAGACGGGCAGGTCGGCTCGACAATGCCTGCCCGCCTGCTGACCGTCTTCGATCCCATGGTACGCCTGCTGCTGCTTGCGATCCTGCTCGCCTCGGTCCTGCCGGTCACCGGGGAGGGGCGCGGCATCGCCCAGGGCGTCTCCAACGCTGCGGTCTTCCTGCTGTTCTTCCTCAACGGCCTGCGCCTGCCGCGCAGCGAGGTGCTGAGCGGTCTCGGCAACCTGCGGATGCTGTTGCCGCTGGCATTGTGGTGCTTCGGAGGAATGGCCCTGGCCGGCTGGGGACTTTCGCTGGCCGGCGCGGCGATCCTGCCGCCGCTGGTCGCGCTCGGTTTCCTCTATCTCGGCATCCTGCCGTCGACCGTGCAGTCGGCGACCGCCTATTGTTCGCTCGCCCATGGAAATGTGGCCGCGTCGGTCGTTGCCGCAGCGCTGCTCAATATTCTCGGCGTCTTCGTCAGCGCCCCGCTCTTTGCCGTACTCGCCGGCAGTGCCGGCCCCGGGCTCGATCTGGCTGCGCTCGGCAAGATCGGGCTGACGCTACTGCTGCCCTTCGCGCTCGGCCAGCAATTACAGGGCGTGGCCGGGCGCTTCGTTCGCGAAAACCGTCGTCTGGTAACCTGGTTGGATCGCTTCGCCATCGCAACCGCGGTCTATGTCGCCTTTTCGGGGGCCGTCGAACAGGGCGTCTGGGGCAGGATCGATGTGCCCGCCTGGGCCGGCCTGCTGGGACTGGTCGGCATCTTCCTCGCGATCGGCTTCGCCGGGGCCTGGTTGCTTGGCGGCCTGCTTTCTCTCCAGCGCGGAGATCGTATCGCCACGCTCTTCTCCGGCGGCCAGAAAAGCATTGCCATGGGCGCGCCGCTTGCCGTCGTGCTGTTCCCGGCCGAACAGGCCGGTCTGGTCCTGCTGCCGCTCATCACCTACCATCTGCTGCAGATGGTCGTCTCGGCCCCGCTGGCCAGTCGTCTGGCGCGCGGCGGCTAGCCGCCGGAGTTCTCCGCCGCCGCGTGGCGCTTGGCGTGCCGCACCGACCACCACAGTGAAAGCCCGATCAGGAAGGCGCCGATCAGCCCGGTGATCGCTTCGGGAATGTGGAACTTCGCCGTCATGAGCATGATTCCGCCAAGCACGATGATCGCCCAGAAGGCCCCGTTCTCGAGGAATTCGTACTGTGCAAGCGTGCCCTTCTTGACCAGGTGAATGGTCATCGAACGGACGAAGAAGGCCCCGATGGAAAGGCCGAGCGCGATCACGACCATATTGTTCGACAGCGCGAAGGCGCCGATCACGCCGTCGAAGCTGAAGCTGGCGTCGAGCACGTTGAGATAGAGGAAGCCGCCAAGGCCCGAGCGCACCACCGCACCCGCGAGCCGGCGCTTCTCCTCGTGTATCTCGAGCCCGGTGTTGATCGCCTCGACGGCGATGAAGGTGACGATACCAAGGATGCCGGCAATCAGAAAGGTTAGCGCTTCCTCGGTCTCGAGCAGGGTCGAGATTCCCCACATGAATAGCAGGAGGAGACCAATCTCGATCGCCTTGACGGCCGAGAGCTTCGAGAGCCAGTCTTCCACTACCGCGATCCAGTGGACGTCCTTATCCGCGTCGAAGAAGAATTTCATCCCGACCATGGCCAGGAAGGCACCGCCGAAGCCCGCAATCCCGACATGCGCGCTGCTGACGATGCGTTCGTATTCGAGCGGATTGTTGAGCGAGAGGTTGATCGCCTCGACCGGGCCGATCCCGGCGGCGACCGCCACGATCGCGAGCGGAAATACCACCCGCATGCCGAAAACCGCAAAGGCGATCCCCCAGGTCAGGAAGCGCTTCTGCCAGACTTCGTCCATCTGCTTGAGCACGGTGGCATTGACCACCGCATTGTCGAAACTGAGCGAGATTTCGAGGACCGAGAGCACCACGATGATCCACAGCATGCCGGCAGTACCGCCGAGCGAGCCCGTGCTGGACCAGCCATACCAGGCGCCAAGCGCGAGGCAGGCGAAGGTGAAAAACAGCGATCCCTTGTAGAATTGCAGCAAAATGCGTGTCCCGTCTTATTTGCGGCGCCAGCTAGGTGAGCCGTGCCCACGGCGCAAGGGGTCTATTTAGGCTGATAGGTCTGCTCTGGCCCGGGAAAGGCACGCGTGCGGACCTCGGCGGCATAATGTCCGGCGGCGGCAGAAATCGTCTCGGCGATGGCCTCGTAGCGCTTCACGAAACGCGGAACCCTCTCGAACATGCCAAGCATGTCTTCGGTGACCAGCACCTGCCCGTCGCATTCCGCCGAGGCACCAATGCCGATTGTCAGGCATTCCACCGCCCTGGTGGCTGCGATGGCAATCGGTTCGACCACCCCTTCGACGACGATCGCGAAAGCGCCGGCTTCGCACAGGGCCCTGGCATCGCCGACGATCTTGTCGGCTTCGGCGTCGCTGCGCCCGCGCGCACCGTAACCGCCAAGCTGGTTGACCGCCTGCGGGGTCAGCCCGACATGCCCCATCACCGGGATCCCGCGCTGTGTCAGGAAGGCGATCGTTTCCGCCATGACCGCGCCGCCTTCGAGCTTCACCGCCGCAGCGTTGCTGGCCTTGAGCAGCATGGCCGCGCTCTCGAAGGCCTGCGCCGGCGACTGCTCGTAGGAGCCGAAGGGCATGTCGACCACCACGACCGAATGGTAGCTCCCGCGCACGACCGCGGCGGCATGGTTGGCCATCATCTCCAGCGTTACCGGAATGGTCGAGGGCAGTCCGTAGATCACCTGGCCGAGCGAATCCCCGACCAGCAGGACGTCGCAATGAGCGTCGAGCAATTGCGCCTGCCGCGCGGTATAGGCCGTCAGCATCACCACCGGCTCGGAGGTCACTCCACCTCGCTTGCGCTCGCGCAGTTTGGGCACGGTCAGCCGCTTCATCGGCTGCGGGGTGGGATTGGCGCGGCTGGTGCTCGTATCGAGCTGGAAAGTCGTGGACATGTGGGTCTTCTAGAGCATCGCGCGGAAAGGTGGGAGCCGCTTTTCTCCGGCGGGCAACAGCGTCCAAGACGGCGGGGATTGCAGCCCCGCGGCTCTCGACCTGCCTGTGCTTTCATGCAAGACTTTCGCCAAAGCGCGATTGGGGAGCATTTATGGTAACCGTTTCCAGTACCGAGCAAGGCTGGAGTTCGCGAACCGCCTTCATCCTGGCGTCAATCGGCGCGGCTGTGGGGTTGGGCAATATCTGGCGTTTCCCGACGCTGGCCGGCGAGAACGGGGGCGGTGCCTTCGTGCTGGTCTATATTCTGTGCGTGGCGCTGATCGGCATGCCGCTGGTTCTGTCCGAAACGCTGCTTGGCCGTGCCGGGAGCCGTTATGCCGATGCCCAGCGCTCGGTGGCCGATGTCGCCAAGCAGTCGGGCGTAAGCCGGGCCTGGTCGATCTTCGGCGGGATCGAAGTCCTCGCCTGTTTTATGATCCTCTCGTTCTATTCGGTGGTGGCCGGCTGGGTGCTTAACTACGTCTGGTTGTCCGGCGCCGACTTCGTGGGCCAACTGGCGAGCGGCGCGCCGTTTGCCGGCGGCTTCGAAGGTCGCAGCCAGGACGAGGTCACCGGGCTGATGGGCGAACTCTTCTCCAGCCCGGGACGGCTGCTCCTGTTCCATGCGCTCTTCATGGCAGTGACCTATCTAATCGTCGCAGGCGGCGTGCATGACGGGATCGAGAAGGCGGCCAAGTGGCTGATGCCGGCCTTTTTCTTCCTGCTCGTCGGGATCACGATCTATGGCATGTTCGAAGGCGATTTCGCCGAAGCCGTCATCTTCCTGTTCACGCCCGATTTCAGCAAGCTGAGTGCGCCGGTGATGAACGAGGCGCTGGGGCAGGCCTTCTTCTCGCTCAGCCTCGGCTCGGCGGTCCTGATCACTTACGGTTCCTATGTTCCGCAGAATGTCCGCCTGGCACCGACGGCGGTGACGATCGCCGCGGCAGACACGCTGGTGGCGATCCTTGCCGGACTGATGATCTTCCCGATCGTCTTCAGTGCCGGTCTCGACCCGGCGGCGGGACCAGCGCTGATTTTCCAGTCACTGCCGGTGGCATTTCAGGCAATGCCCGGCGGAGCGTTCATTGGCTTCGCCTTCTTCATTCTCATCTTCTTCGCCGCCCTGACCAGTTCGATCGCGATTCTCGAAGGGCCGACGGCCTGGACCATGGAGAGTTTCGGTCTCGGACGGCGAGCCTCCGCTCTGCTGGTAGCGCTGGGGGCCTTCCTGATCGGGACGCTCTGCGCGCTGGGCTACAATGTCCTGGCCGATGTCCGCCCCCTGGCCTTTTGGCCGGTCTTTGCCGGAAATGACATCCTCGATTCCATCGATTCCGTCACCGGCAAGATCATGCTGCCACTTGCAGGCCTGGGCGTGTCGGTCTTCGTCGGCTGGCGTGCCGACCGGCGGCTGGTGGCGGCCCAGGCCGGCCTCTCGGGCGCGCCCCTGCTGCTCTGGCGCGGGCTGGTCGCCTGGCTGGCGCCCGTCGCCGTGTTCCTGATCCTGCTGTTCGGCCTGTTCCCGGGCCTGCTCGCCTGACGTATTTTCCCGATTGCTGGCGGTGAGATTCCGCATATGACTGCGTTTCACGGTCGGCCGGATTTGCATGCTCGCAGCTACGGGGCCGTGGAGTATGCCCATCGATGATTTTCGGCCGGATCAAGCCACTCGACGCCATCCTCGCCACGGCGGAAAAGAAGGCGCTTCACCGTTCGCTCGGCGGGTTCCAACTGACCATGCTGGGTGTTGGCGCGATCATCGGGACCGGCATTTTCGTCCTGACCGCCGAGGCCGCGCAGAAGGCCGGGCCCGGCATGATGATCAGCTTCGTCATCGCCGGCGTGGTCTGTGCCGTGGCGGCGCTGTGCTATTCTGAACTCGCGGCCATGGTGCCGGTCTCGGGTTCGGCCTACACTTATACCTATGCGGTGATGGGCGAATTGCTGGCCTGGATGGTCGGCTGGGCGCTGGTGCTCGAATATGCCGTGGCGGCCTCTGCCGTATCGGTCGGCTGGTCCGGCTATATCGTCGGCCTGCTGCGGGATTCGCTCGGGATCACCCTGCCTGTGGCGTTTACCGCTGGGCCCTATGCCGGCGGAGCAGTGAACCTGCCTGCGCTGCTGATTGCCTTGCTGGTCACAGGCCTGCTGATGATCGGGACAACCGAGAGCGCCCGCGTCAATGCGGTGCTGGTGGCGATCAAGGTCGCGGCGCTGACCCTGTTCGTGGTCCTCACCATTCCCTTCCTCAAGGGCGAGGAATTCACGCCCTTCACGCCCAACGGCTGGGGGATCATCGGCGTCGGCGGCGCGGCTGCCTCGATCTTCTTCGCCTATGTCGGCTTCGATGCCGTCTCCACCGCGGCGGAGGAGACCAGGAACCCGCAGCGCAATGTGCCGCTCGGGCTGATCGGCAGCCTGCTGATCTGCACTTTCTTCTACCTGCTGGTAGCGGCCGGCGCGATCGGCGCTACCGATGTTCCCGGCTTCGCGCAGCCGGTGACCGGAGCAGCGGGCGAGGTACTGGCGCCCGGCACTACCGAACTGGCGATCCGCTGCGCCGGAATCGTCGCCGGCGGCGGGATCGAACCGTTGGCCTGTTCGCGCGAGGCGCTCGCCCATGTGCTCAAGATCGGCGGCTATGACTGGGCCGGCTATCTGCTCGGGCTTTCGGCCGGGCTGGCCCTGCCTTCGGTGATCCTGATGATGCTGTTCGGCCAGACGCGCATCTTCTTCGTCATGGCGCGCGACGGATTGCTGCCGGAGAAGCTGGCCGCGATCCACCCGAAGTGGAAGACCCCGCATATCGTGACGCTGATCACCGGCTCCTTCGTTGCGGTGGCGGCAGCCTTTCTCCCGGTAGGCAAGCTCGCCGACGTTTCGAATTCGGGAACGCTGTTCGCCTTCTTCATGGTCTCGATCGCGGTGCTCGTGCTGCGACGGACCGATCCCGATCGGGCCCGGCCGTTCCGCACGCCGCTGGTCTGGGTGGTCGCCCCGGTATCGATGGCGGGGTGCCTCGCGCTCTACCTGCTGCTGCCCTTCGACGCGAAAATGGTACTGCCGGTCTGGGGCGGACTTGGACTGCTGCTCTATTTCCTCTACGGTTACCGCAATAGCCATGTAGGGCGCGGCATCGTCGATGTGCCCGAGAGCGATTCCGATGCGCCGCATCCCGCGGTCGCTCCCTTGCCGGGCGTACCGGCGCCGGGCGATCCGGACGAATGAGTTAATCCCCGTTAGTGGGAGAGGAGGAGGGCCGTTCCCGTCGGGGAGCGGCCCTTTTCCGTAGCGGGCGCGCACCGTTCCAGAGGACCATTGCGAATCATTGGCAATGAGAACATAAACAGAACATAAGAATGGAACCACGATTCGATGAAGGCCCCATCCTCCCTCCCGGTCGGGCAACTCGCCCTGGCCAGGCTGTCCGCTTCGCGAGCCCTGCGCTGGTCCCCGGGGCTCGGGCAGGCGCCGCTGCACCAGGAAATCTTCGCCTCCGGCAGGGACGCGGGCGGGGCGGGCGTGGCGCTGGCGCTGGCGCTCGACGGCTTGTGCGGGCAAATGGCCGATCCCGACGACCGGCGTATGCTGCTATGGGCGCAGGACCGCGAGGCTGTCCGCCTTTACGGCCGTCCCTATCTCCACGGCCTGCCCGAAACCCTGCGCCACCGTCTCATCCATGTCCTGGCGGAAACTCCACGGGACCTTCTTTTCGCGCTCGAGGAGGGCCTGCACTGCCGCGACCTCCTGTGCGTGATCGGCGAGATCACGGGCAACCCCAAGGCGTTCGACTTTACCGCCTCGCGCCGGCTCAGCCTCGCCGCCGAACGACACGGGATGCCGCTGTTCCTCATCCGCCTCGATGCCCGGCACGATCTTTCCTCGGCACGGATGCGCTGGCAGGCTGGCAGCGCGCCTTCGCTCCCGCACCGCTGGAACCCTTCCGCGCCGGGCGCCCCCGCCTGGCGGGCCGAACTGTTCCGCTCGCGCCTCCATGCCCCCGGAAACTGGATCCTGTGCGATGATGGCCAGTCCCTCACCGCCGCGCGCTCGATGCAGGCCGCCCCGCCGGATCATGGCGATCTGGCTGGAGCGGCTGGCGATCGATCGCTGGCGGCACAATGAAGCACGCGCGCACGGGGTAGCCTCCGACGGTGAAGGGGATTCTGCCAGGCCCGTCGCGCTGATCTGTGAAACCACCCATGGCCCCCGGATCGAGGCGGTGAACGCGGCCGCCTTCGAGAACGGCGCGCGCCGGGGGATGATGCTGGCCGATGCCCGCACGCTCTTCCCGCGGCTGAAAGCAATCCCCGCCGATCTTTCGGGCGATCTCGCCTTTCTCGAGCGCCTCGCCATCTGGGCCCGCCGCTGGGGGCCGTGGAGCAGCGTCGACACGCCCGATGGTCTGCTGGTCGACATCACCGCCGTCGCCCACCTCTTCGGTGGCGAACAGGCCCTGCTGGCGGATGCTCAGGCTCGTTTTGCCCGGCAGGGGCTGGCCGCCCGGATCGCCGTGGCTCCCACGGCCGGCGCGGCTTGGGCGCTGGCGCATTTCGGGCCGGAGGGGGCGATTCTGGCTCCGGAGGCGGAACCGGAGAGACATCTCGCCCCGCTCCCCGTCGCCGCGCTCCGCCTCGACGAAGAGACCCTGCTCGTTCTGCGTAGATTAGGCCTGAAGAAAATCAGTGATCTCTATGAAATTGATAGAGATTCTCTCAAGAGACGTTTCCGTGGCCATCGTTCGCCGCACACCAGCCCGCTGCTGCGGCTCGACCAATTGCTCGGGCGGATTCCCGAACCGCTGCTGCCGGTGCTCGAAACCGAACAGGCGATCGTCCAGCGACGGCTGACGGAGCCGATCCGGTACCGCCCCCTGCTCGACCGGGTCATGGCAGATCTTGCCGGCGACATGGCCCGCGAACTGGAAGCGCGCGGCGAGGGCGCCCGCCGGCTCGAACTCGGCCTCTGGCGGGTCGATGGCGAAGTGCTCCTGCGCAGCCTCGAACTGGCCGCCGCCACGCGCGAGGCCGCACATTTCATCCGCCTCTTCGCAAGCAGGCTCGACGATATCGAAGCCGGTTTCGGGATCGAGCTGGTCCGCCTGCGTGCGGTCTGGACTCAGCGCATGACGCTTGGCCAGGAGGATCTGGAGGCGACGGCAGCACGCCATGGCGCCAGCCTATCCGATTGTATCGACAGACTTTCTGTCCGCCTGGGCGCCGATCATGTGCACCGCCCGCTGCCTCGCGTCAGTCATTTGCCCGAACGTGCCCAGATCTGGTGTCCCCCACTTGCGCGCGAACCGGCTGGCCAGGCCAGGCCGGTTTTCCGCGCCCGCCCGCTCAAGCTGCTCGACCGGCCCGAAGCGATTGCCGTGCTCTATGCGGCGCCCGACGGCTTGCCCCGGCAATTCCGTTGGCGAGGTGAGGTGCATGAAGTCGTTCGTGCCGAGGGCCCCGAGCGGATTGCCCCCGAATGGTGGCGCGAGCGCGCGAGCGCGCGGGCGCGCGACTATTACCGGATCGAGGACAAGACGGGTCGGCGCTACTGGATCTACCGCCACGGCATCATCGGTGATGGGCGCGGCGGGGCGCCTGAATGGTTCCTGCAGGGGCTCTATGCCTGACAAGCCGCTCACTCCGCCGCGCCCGCATGTCGAACCCGATGCGCAACAGCACCCGTTGCCCGAACCTGCGCCTTTCGTCGAACTCGGCCTGACGAGCTGCTTCAGCTTCCTGCGCGGGGCCTCCAATGCCGTCGAACTCGCCAGCACGGCCCGCAAGCTCGGTTATGACGCCATCGGGATTGCCGACGCCAATTCCATGGCCGGGGTCGTACGCCTCCATACGGAAGCGAAAGCGCTTAAGTTGAAGCCACTTGTCGGTTGTCGTCTGGAATTGGTCGAAGGCCTGTCCTTCCTCGCCTATCCGACCGATCGGGCAGCCTATGGGCGCTTGTGCCGCATGATTTCGGCCGGGCGGATGCAGACGCTGACCGGCGTCTGGCAGGAGAAGGGCGTCTGCGAGATTTCGCTGGCCATGCTGGCGGACCACGCCGAGGATCTGCACCTGATCCTGCTGCCACCGGTAGATCTGGAGCAGGAATACGGCCTTTCGCCCCTTCACGAGCCCCAGGAAGGGCAAGGAGGCGGACACCCCTCCCATCTCCGCCTCGTTCCCGCTTCGCCCCCCAGGGGACGGCTGGAGGACATTCTTGCCGGTCTCGTCGAACGGCTTCCGACGCTACGACATATCGCCGTCAGCCATCTCTATCGCGGGGACGATCTCGCGCGGATCGCGCGCCTCGATACGCTGGCGCGACGTCACGGCCTTGCCATCCTTGCCACCAACGACGTCCACTACCACGCACCCGAACGGCGACCGTTGCAGGATGTGATGACGGCAATTCGTCACAAGACCACCGTCGCCCGTGCCGGCCATCTGCTTGACGCCAATGCGGAACGACATCTCAAGAGCCCGCAGGAGATGGTCCGGCTGTTCGCCAATTGGCCGCATGCCGTCGTGGCGTCACGCGAAGTGGCTGACAAATGCCGCTTTTCCCTCGACGAACTGCGTTACGAATATCCCGAGGAGAAGTACCCCGAAGGCCGCACCCCGCAGCAGCAACTGGAGATCGAAACGAAGAAGGGGGCCAAGGCCCGCTATCCCTCCGGTGTCCCGGAGCATGTCGGGGCCACGCTCGGGAAGGAACTGGCACTGATCGGCAAGCTCAGGCTGGCGCGCTATTTCCTCACCATCAAGGAGATCGTCGATTTCGCCCGCGCGCAGGACCCGCCGATCCTGTGCCAGGGTCGGGGCAGCGCGGCCAATTCGGCGGTCTGCTACTGCCTCGGGATTACCGCGGTCGACCCGGCCAGGCATGCCCTGCTGTTCGATCGCTTCATCTCCGAGGAACGCCGGGAACCGCCCGATATCGACGTCGATTTCGAGCATGAGCGGCGCGAGGAGGTGATCCAGCACATCTATGAGCGCTATGGCCGCCACCGGGCCGGTCTCTGCGCCACCGTGATCCATTACCGTCCGCGCATGGCCATTCGCGAGGTCGGCAGGGCGATGGGCCTGAGCGAGGATGTCACCGGCGCTCTCGCCCGCACCGTCTGGGGCAGCTACGGCAAGGAAGTGGGGGCGAAACACGCCGCCGAGATCGGCCTCGACCTGAGTGACCCGCATCTCCGGCGCGTCCTGAAACTTACCGAACAAATGATTGGAATGCCTCGCCATCTTTCCCAGCATGTCGGCGGCTTCATCCTGACCGAGAACGCCCTGACCGAAACGGTCCCGATCGGCAATGGCGCCATGCCCGAGCGCAGCTTCATCGAATGGGACAAGGACGATATCGACGCGCTCGGCATCCTCAAGGTCGACGTGCTGGCGCTCGGTATGCTGACCTGCATCCGCAAGTGCCTCGACCTGCTCGAGAACCACCATGGCCGCAGGCTCACGCTGGCGACGGTCCCGCGCGAGGATCCGGAAACCTACGCCATGCTGCGCAAAGGGGATTCGCTCGGCGTGTTCCAGGTCGAAAGCCGCGCGCAGATGAACATGCTTCCCCGTTTGAAACCAAGGAAATTCTATGACTTGGTGATCGAAGTTGCGATCGTTCGTCCGGGTCCGATCCAGGGCGACATGGTTCACCCCTATCTCCGTCGCCGGCGCGGGGAGGAACCGGTCCTGCTGCCCGCTCCGGCGCCCGAACATGGCCCGCCCGACGAGCTCTCCTCGATCCTCGGACGCACTTTAGGCGTGCCGATCTTCCAGGAGCAGGCGATGAAGATCGCGCTCGATGCCGCGAAGTTCAGCGCCGGGGAAGCCAACCGCTTGCGCAAGGCGATGGCGACCTTCCGCTCGCGCGGCAATCTCGAGGAATTGGAGGAGATGATGGTCGGGAGGATGGTCGCGCGCGGTTACGATCCCGATTTCTCCACGCGCTGCTTCAACCAGATCAAGGGTTTCGGCGAATACGGCTTCCCGGAAAGCCATGCCGCGAGCTTCGCCCTGCTGGTCTATGTCTCGAGCTGGCTCAAATGCCATTTCCCCGGCGCCTTTGCCTGCGCCTTGCTCAATTCGCAGCCCATGGGTTTCTACGCCCCGGCGCAGATCGTGCGCGATGCAAGGGAGCATGGCGTCACCGTGTTGCCGGTCGACGTAAACCATTCCCAGTGGGACTGCACGCTGGAGGATTTGTCATGCGGGCAAGGCTCATGGTCCGGCGAGGGCAGCCTTGGCACCGACGATAGCGGTCGCCAGGACCGCCGTATCGCTCTTCGCCTCGGCCTGCGCCAGCTCGACGGTTTTCCCGAATACGCCGCCGCCCGGCTGGTCGCCGCGCGCGCGGCAGGTGGGCCATTTCGCACTGTCGGGGAACTGCGCGAACGCGCGCGGCTGATCCCGGCGCAGGTCGAGAGACTGGCGAGTGCGGACTGCTTCACGTCGCTCGGCCTTCCGCGCCGGCAGGCCCTGTGGGATGCGCGCAGCCTGGTCGCCGTACCAGACCTGCCGCTCTTCGCCCATGCCCGGGCACGCGAGGAGGGGACGGAGAAGACCCGCACGCGATTGCCCGACATGCCGCTGTCCGAAGAAGTGGTTGCCGACTACCAGACCCTGCGGCTGAGCCTGAAAGCCCACCCGCTGGCGTTCCTGCGGGCCGGGCTGGGCGAACGGGGCTTCGCCCGCTGCTCCGAGCTGCGCGAGCGCAGGACCCGTACCATGGTCAAGGTCGCCGGGGTGGTGCTGATCCGCCAGCGGCCCGGCTCGGCCAAGGGCGTATGCTTCATCACGATCGAGGACGAGAGCGGCATCGCGAACCTCGTCATCTGGCCCGACACGATGGAGAAATACCGCAAGGCGATCATGGGCGCGCGCCTGCTCGAAGTGCGCGGCCGGGTCGAATATGACGACGAGGTGATTCATGTCATCGTGCAGCAGCTTCACGATGCGAGCGACGAACTCCATCGTCTCTCGGACGATGAATTGCACCCGCAACTGAGCCAGGCCGACGTAGCCAGGAATCCGGAGCAGGGCAGCTGGCGCAGCGGCGAACAGCCGTGGCAGCCGCCCATGCGCCATGGCCATCCGCGCGACGCCCGGATCATCCCCAAGTCGCGCGACTTCCATTGAGCGGGGGCGACCGCAGCCGCCCCCCGTCACAGGTCAGAGCGCGAAGGACAGGCGCACGAAGCCCGAACGGCCGGCCCCAGGCAGGCGCGTCCCGACCGGAGCGTCGGAACCCATGACCCGGTTGTAGCCGGACAGGTGCTCGGCATAGTCGCGGTCGAACAGGTTCTCGATCCCGCCATCGAGCCGGAGTTCGTCCGTCAATTCCAGACCGAACAGCGCATTGGCGATCATGAAGCCGGGGGTGCTCTCTTCCCCATTGGTCCTGCTGACATGATGCTGCGCCGCAAAGCCGACGCCTTCGAGCGCGGCATTCCAGCCATTCGCAACCCAGCTCAGCGCAAGCCGCAAGTTGGGCGGGGCTATGCGATAGAGATCGTCCTCCACATCGCGCCGCCTGCCGCGTACCCAGGAGGCGGTCCCGTCTATCCGCAGCGGGCCCAGGATTCCGACACCGAAATCCACATCCGCCCCGTAGATTTCCGCATCGACATTCGCGAAGCGCAGCGGCGTCGGATCGCCACTCATGGCGGCAACCATTTCCACCGCACTGTCGATCACGCCAACGGTATCGTCGAAGGATACGCCCTGGACGAAATCGTCGATCCGGCGGTAGAAAACCGTCGGGCGCGCATAGGCATTACCCATTTCCCAGTCGAAACCGGCCTCGACGATCCAGGCCTTCTCGATCTTGAGCGCAGCATCGCCGACATAGATGTTGCGGTCGGCAAGGCCTCCGCTCGCCTCGGTCGGCAGCCAGCTGAAGCGCTCGATTGCGCTGGGCGAGCGAGTCTTGTGCGCAAGCACGAGGCGGGGCCGGAAGGGCCCGGCATCGAGCCAGAAGCGCCCGGCAAGGTCAGACGACTTGCCCGACCATTCGCGGGACGAAGAGGCGAACTGCATCGCCAGCATGCCGGGCATTATGGGAACGGCCGTGCCCAGTTCGGGCGCTCCGGCCGCCATCCTGTGGCGGTCATGGCGAATGCCCACCTCGCCCGCGACGGGACCGAGCGACCCTTGCCATTCGCCGAAGAAGCCGTAGCGCTCCGTTTGCGCACGGTTGACCGATTGCAGGTAGAAATCGCGATTGTTGGGATTGGTGATCCGGACATTCTTGGTCGACGTCTCATAATCGCCGCCGAGCCGCAAACTGCCATCACCCAGGTCGATGACCAGCGCGCCTGCACCGGTGAAAGTCGCCGTATCGGCGTAGCTCGCACGATAGCGCGCCGGATCGGACGGCGGCAGACGCAGCGAATGATTGTCCATCAGGTGGTCGACATCGACATGCCCGGCAGAAAGTTCCAGCCCGACACCGTCGCCGAGCGGGCCCGCATAGGTCGCCCGAAAGAAGTCGGTGTTGAAATAGACGATGTCCATCGGGAAGGGCGGGTTGCCGCTCGGATCGGTTTCCTGCCGGCGGTATTCGAGCGTCACTTCATGGCTGCCCGACCTGAGGCCCAGCGTGGTCCCGAAATTGAATCGCTCGAAGCTGGTCGAAGCGACGGTTCCTCCTGGAAACTCCATGTCGCTGCCCTGTTCGTGACTGGCAATCAGCCCGATACGGACCTGGTCCGAACCGTAACCAAGCGTCCCGCCGGCGAGGGTGGAATTGTCCGCCCCGCGATAACCGGCCGAAAGGTCCACCTGCAGCCCGACACCGAAGCGGGGTGCCTTGAGCACGGCATTGACGCTCCCTCCAAGCGAAGGACCGTTCCGGACCGGGCCAACAGAGCGGTCGAGTTCGACATGGTCGATCAGGACCATTGGCGCGTAATGGAGTGGCGGATCCATCAGGTTTGGCCCGCCCGACGAAAAACGCTGGCCGTTGATCCGGGTCAGCACCCGGTCGCCGGTCAAGCCGTGGTACTGGACCTGGCCGGAGAGCGGGCCGTTGTCGTTGATGGCGGCACCGGGAATGCGGGCGACCAGATTGGCTGCATCCGGCACGACAAGCGGAACCGCTTCCGGGTTCACTTGGTCGGTTACTGGGGCCGATTTCTGGCCTAATACGATGATGTCGGTCAGTACGCTGTTGTCCTGCGCCACGGCCTGAGCCGGGGCAAGGGTGAGCAGGCCTGCCGACAAGGCAAGCCGCGAGATGTGATAATGCATGAAAATACTGCCTGTAGCGCCGCGCAGCTTCGGCCGGCGGCTGGTCTGACGGTGTGCGTGAATTCAGACAGTAGAGCGCGGAGGCCCAGTCGAGGGCGGGAGCGGTGCGTGAATGCCGACACTCAACGCCCGAGGTGTCGAGACACCGGGCAGGACCGGGGCCAATTGCGCAGGCGCCAGATAGGGCGCTGCGTCCAGGCTGGCCAAATGACCTGCGGAAGTGAAGGGACAGTGCCGCTCGTCCTGCAGATCATGGGATTGCGACTTGCGTTCGATCGGTATGGCGATGCTAGCTGGCGCAGCACCGGTTTCCGAACAGATCGCCAGCGTGATCGTGCCACTTTCAGTCCGCTCCGGCATGAAGCCGGGCAGGGCAAAAAGGCGCACGAGCAACACGGCCAGCAGAACGACCGCAAGGCTCACCTGCCAAGGCCTCGACTGGCCGATCCGGTTCCTGAGCGCGGTCACCCAATGGGTTTTAGCGCCGCCTGCGCGTGACGCAATTGCCCTGTGACAAATCAGGCTTCGAGCGAATAGCCGGCCGAACGCACCGTGCGAATCGGATCGCGCGCACCCTCGACTTCGAGGGCCTTGCGCAGGCGCCGGATATGGACGTCTACCGTTCGTTCCTCGATCTCGCTGCCGGTGCCCCAGACGCCATCGAGCAACTGTCCGCGGCTGAAGACCCGGCCGGGACTCTCCATGAAGAACTTGAGCAGGCGGTATTCGGTCGGACCGACCTGCAGCTGCCGTCCGCGCCGCTCGACGCGATGGGCGACCGGGTCGAGCTTGATGTCGCCGACTTCAAGCGCTTCGCCAGCCAATGCCGGGCGCACACGTCGCAGCACCGCATCGACCCGGGCGAGCAATTCGCGCGGACTGAAGGGTTTGGTGACGTAATCGTCCGCACCGGTTTCCAGCCCGCGAACCCGGTCGTCCTCGGCTTCGCGCGCGGTCAGCATGATGATCGGGACATGTGCGGTCGGCTTGTTGCGGCGTAGACGCCGACAGACTTCGATCCCGCTCGTACCCTCGATCATCCAGTCGAGGATTACGAGGTCGGGCACGTCCTCGTCGGCAAGGACTAGGGCTTCGTCGCCGTCACTCGTAAGGCGGACATCATAGCCCTGCGTCTGGAAGCGGAATTCCAGCAACTCGGCCAGGGCCTGGTCGTCTTCGACCAGCAGCAATTTGGGTGCGTTCATCGGATTGACCTGTTGTTACAGGTTTCCAACACCATGACAATGTTACACCCATGCGACAATGATGGGGCAAATTTTGACGTCGGCTAATTGTCCATCCGGTCCGGCGGATATTCGCCGGTCGCGGCGTAATGGACCATCTCGGCGACATTGGTCGCGTGATCGCCGATCCGTTCGATATTGCGCGCAACGAACAGGAGTTGCGCGGCCGAACTGATCGTGGCCGGATTCTCGACCATGTAGCTGACCAGGTTGCGGAAGATGCTGTCGTAAAAGGCATCGACCTTGGAATCGCGATCAATGATTTCCTGCGCCAGCACCGGATCGCGCGCAGCATAGGCCGTCAGCACATCGTGGACCATTTCAGCGGCAACTTCGCCCATGGCCGGGAGCAGCGTGAGCGGTTCGAACCGCCGGCGGTCCTCGATCCGGCCGGCCCGCTTCGCGATATTCTTCGAATAATCGCCGATCCGCTCGACGACACCGGCAATCTTGAGTGCGGCGATCACTTCGCGCAAATCGTCCGCCATCGGTGCACGCAGGGCGATCACGCGAATGGCCAGACGGTCGATCTCGGCCTCGAGCGCGTCGATCTTCTTGTCGCGCTTCTGGACTTCCTCGGCCAGCGCTTCGTCACCTTTCACCAGCGCGTCGAGCGCCTGCTGGATGGCGAGTTCAGCCAGTCCACCCATCTCCGCGATCAGGCCGCGAAGCCGGGTGATGTCTTCATCGAATGCCTTGACGGTGTGTTCGGCCATCAGCCGTACCTGCCTGTGATGTAATCCTTGGTGCGCTCTTCGCGCGGATTGGTGAAGATGTCGCTAGTCTTGCCATATTCCACCATCTTTCCAAGGTGGAAAAACGCGGTTCGCTGCGAGACGCGGGCGGCCTGCTGCATGGAATGGGTCACGATGACGATGGCGTAATTGCCGCGCAATTCGTCGATAAGTTCCTCGATCTTGGCAGTGGCGATCGGGTCGAGCGCCGAACAGGGCTCGTCCATCAGGATCACTTCGGGCTCGACCGCGATCGCGCGGGCGATGCACAGGCGCTGTTGCTGGCCGCCCGAAAGCGCGGTGCCGCTGTCACCCAGGCGGTCCTTGACTTCCTCCCACAGGCCGGCCCGGCGCAGGCTCTTCTCGACGATAGTGTCAAGCTGTGCCTTGCCTTCCGCAAGCCCGTGGATCTTGGGCCCGTAGGCGATGTTGTCATAGATGGACTTGGGGAAGGGGTTGGGCTTCTGGAACACCATGCCGACCCGCGCGCGCAATTGCACCACGTCCATGCCTGACTTGTAGATGTCATCCCCGTCGAGCAGGATCGAGCCTTCGACCCGGGCCGAAGGGATCGTGTCGTTCATGCGGTTGAGACTGCGCAAGAAGGTCGACTTTCCGCAGCCCGAAGGACCGATGAAGGCTGTCACATATTTGACTGGAATGTCGATCGAGACGGAATCGATGGCCTGCTTCTCCCCGTAGAAGACACAGACGTCGCGCGCGCTCATCTTGGAGTCGGTATTGTCGAGCTCGGTTTCTGTCACGGTTACCACTTTTTCTCGAAACGGTTACGCAGGTAGATCGCCAGTCCGTTCATGACCAGCAGGAACATCAGCAGGACGATAATGGCCGCAGATGTCCGTTCAACGAAACCGCGGTCGATTTCGTCCGACCAGAGGAAAATCTGCACCGGCAGGACCGTCGAAGGTGAGGCCAAGCCGTCGGGCGGATTGGCAACGAAAGCACGCATGCCGATCATCAGGAGCGGCGCGGTCTCACCCAGCGCGCGCGCCATGCCGATGATGGTGCCGGTGAGAATGCCGGGCAGGGCCAGCGGCAGGACATGGTGGAACACCACCTGCACCGGCGAAGCGCCCACGGCGAGAGCTCCGTCGCGGATCGACGGCGGCACCGCCTTGATCGCGTTGCGGCCGGAGATGACGATGACAGGCATGGTCATCAGGGCCAGAGTCAAACCGCCGATCAGCGGTGCCGAGCGCATATTGGGAAAGATGGTCAGGAACACCGCCAGGCCCAGCAGGCCGAAGATGATCGAAGGCACGGCCGCGAGATTGTTGATCGATACTTCGATCAGCTCCGTCCAGCGATTCTTGGCCGCGAATTCCTCGAGATAGAGCGCCGCCAGCACACCGATGGGAAAGGCAAGCGCGAGGGTGACGATCATGGTCAGGATCGAACCCTTGAGCGCCCCCCAGATACCGACCAGTTGCGGATCAGTGGCATCGGCGCGGGCGAGGAAGCCAGGATCGAAGCGATCTGCCAGCTTGCCTTCGCCGGCCAGCCTCTGCGCCAGAGGCTGCAAATCGACCTGGCCGTCCTTGCCCAGTGCGGTTGCGAGATTCTTGCTCGCCGGCAGGTGGAAGGTCTTGCTCGATTGGAGAATGTCCGGATCAGCGACGATCTGCTCTGCCACGAGCCGCCAGGCATGCGGATTGAGCTGCTCGGCCCCGTCAGCGCCAAGCGATCTCTCTGCGTTGAAGGCAACGATTTCCGACAGCCCCTGCAATTCAAGCGAACGCATCGCGACATCGGGCTGGACGTTGTCCGACGGCAGGGTGATCGCATTCTGCGTGAAATCGATCTCTACTGCGAGTTCGGCCCGCTGGAAGCCGCCGAAGCCGTTGATGGTCATCGACACAAGCAGGAAAACGAGGACCAGCAGCGAAAACAGGATTGCGCCAAGGCCCATAGCCTTGAACCGCCGTTCGGCGGCATAGCGCTTCTTCAGCCGGGTCTCGAATGCCGCGGTGCGGGTGGGGCGGATAACGTCACTCATAAGCTTCGCGGAACCGTTTCACGACACGCAAGGCGATGAAGTTCAACGCCAGCGTAATCAGGAACAGGACAAAACCGAGCGCGAAGGCGCTCAACGTTGCCGGATGGTCGAAACTGCCTTCACCGGTCAGCATGGCGACGATCTGGAAGGTCACTGTCGTCATGGCTTCGAGCGGGTTGGCCGAAAGATTGGCTGCCGCACCGGCCGCCATAACCACGATCATGGTTTCACCGATCGCACGGCTGATCGCGAGCATCACGCCGGCCACGATGCCGGGCAGGGCAGCCGGGATCAGGACTCGCCCGATCGTTTCGTTGGTGGTCGCGCCCAGTGCCAGCGAACCATCGCGCATGGCGCTGGGCACCGCGGCAATCGAATCGTCAGCCATCGAGGACACGAAGGGAATGATCATGATCCCCATCACAAGGCCGGCAGCTAGGGCGCTTTCGCTCGAAGCATTGCTGATTCCCACGCTGACCGCGATGTCGCGAATGGCGGGGCCGACCGTCAGGGCCGCGAAATAGCCGTAGACCACCGTGGGCACGCCCGCGAGTATCTCGAGTGCCGGCTTAAGCCATTTGCGCATTTGCGGATTGGCATATTGGGTAAGGTAGACGGCACTCATTAACCCGAGCGGGATAGCCACGAGCATGGCGATGATGGCGCCGATGAAGATCGTGCCCCAGAACAGCGGCAATGCCCCGTAGCGCGAAGAATCGACGACGTCTGCGCGACTCATCGGGTCCGGGCCCCAATGGGTTCCAAACAGGAATTCGAGCGGATTGACCATCTGGAAGAAGCGGAAGGTCTCGAACACCAGGCTGATGAAGATTCCCAGCGTGGTCAGGATCGCAACCAGCGAGGCCAGCACCAGCAAGCCAAGAACGCCACGCTCGATGCTCGAACGGGCACGGAAGTCCGGCTTGATGCGCAGGAAGGCCCAGACCGCACCCGCAAAACCGACAAGCAGACTGACGATAATGCCGATGAGTCGATAGCGGGCAATCGCCTCGCGAAAAGGCTCGACAAGGTCCTGCGCCTGCGGTTGGAAAATGGTTCCGGTTCCACGCGCGGCCGCCTGTGCTTCCGAAAGGATCGCATTGCGCTGCATCGCGAAGTCGGGGAGTGCCTGGGCCGCCGGACTGGCCAGCACGGTCTGCCGAATCAGATCGGGCGCGACCAAGTTCCAGACCAGCAGAAACAGCAGCATCGGCACCGCGATCCACAGGGCTGCGTACCATGCGTAGTGTGTCGGCAGAGCCGAGGCCCGGCCACTGGGCGCCTCGCGAAGGAACATCCATCCGCGTCGGCGCGCCACCAACCATCCTACAAGCCCAGGCCCCAGGGCAAGGAGAAGCAGAATGGCTGGCGACATGAGTGGTCTCGGGACTTAGTTCAGATCGTCAACGGCAAGCGACGGGAAGTCCGTCGTCGCCGCATTGCTGCGGGCCATAGCGTCGTCGGGGTTTACGACAAGCCCGATTTGCGACAGCGGACCGTCTTGCCCCCAGGAATCGGCCCAGGCGCCGACGAATTCGCGAAGCCCCGGGATCACGTCGAGATGCGCCTTTTTGACGTAGATATACATCGCACGGGCACCCGGATAGGTGAAGTTGGCGATGTTCTCGTAGGTCGGCTCGACACCGTTCATGGTGAGCCCCTGAACCTTGTCGGTGTTCTCTTCGAGATAGGAATAGCCGAACACGCCAACGACATTGGGATTGCTCTCGATCTTCTGGACGATCAGATTGTCCTGCTCGCCCTGATCGACATAAGCACCATCCGAACGGATCTCTGTGCAGGTGCGGTCGTGGGCGTCCTCGTCACTGTCCTTGAGTTTCTTCATCGCCGGATTGGCATCGCAACCAGCCAGCAGGATCAGCTCTTCGAAGGCGTCACGCGTGCCAGAAGTGGAGGGCGGGCCATAAACAAGGATCGGCAGGTTCGGCAGCGAAGGATCGAGATCACTCCAGTTCCTGGCCGTTTGCGCTTCGCCATAGGGATTGGCGGCAAGCGCGCGATAAACCAGCGCCGGCGTCAGGTTCATGCTAATCCCCCCCTTGGCCGAAGCCAGCGCGATCCCGTCAAGGCCAACCTGGATTTCGGTGACGTCGGTCACCCCGTTGGCGATGCAGTTTTCGAGCTCGCTCGTCTTGATCCGGCGCGACGCATTGGCGATGTCGGGCGTGGAAGCGCCGAGGCCACCGCAAAACAGCGCGATACCGCCACCGGTGCCGGTGGATTCGATGATCGGCGACTGGAAGGCCGAATTTGCCCGGACGAAGTTTTCCGCGACATTGGTGGCGAAGGGATAGACGGTCGAGGATCCGACGACGCGGATCGTTTCGCGCGTGCCGTTATTGCCGCTTTCCCCGCATGCGGAGAGTGAAAGGGCCGCAGCCGCGAGCCCAGCATAGGAAACAGTCTTGAACATTATTACCCCAAATGGTTGGCCGTCACGTTGCTAGGCGCGGTGTGTTACGGACTGACGACAAAATTCCGACACCGCCCGCTATAGCGTCTTTTACCGGCGGCAGGTAGCCGGCGGCTGGACTTGTGGAATCAGAAGTCGATCTGTCCCCGGACTGCGACGGTGTCGACGCCGTAGGATTGATCCGAGCCGACGGCGGGATGTACAGCCTGATCGTAGGATAGGTGGCCGTAATTGAGCATCAGCCGCGTGTAATCGGTAGGAGTCCAGATCAGCGAAGCGAAATAGCCGTTCTGAATGCCCCCGATGATATCCTCGTCGACAAGGTCGAGATAATCGTAGCGAAGGTTGATCTGGAACGCCCCAACCCCACCTTCGTCCACCGGATTGTTCGGCTTGACCCGGTCGAAGATACCGCCCTTGTAGCCGCGGGTGTCGTCGGTCAGAAACAGGCCCGCCTCGACATAGCCGCCAAAGAAGGCCGGATCGGCATATCCCTCGGGGCGATCGACATTCTGCCAGAAGGCTTCGCCCGCAGCGTGAAAGCGGCCATTGATGACAGCGGCTTCGGCACCGACTCCGAACTCCTTCTCGGCGCTGAAGAGGCCGGTGTTGATGAAGCGTTCGGGCGTGAAATGGACCAGCGGACGCTGGCGGTAGCGTACCGATCGGTCGTCCTTGAGTTCCGCGTAATGCAGCGAGCCTCCGAGATGCAGCTGGGTGTCGCCGAGCCTGGGCAGATAGACCAGACGGCCATCAAGGCTGTAATTCTTGCCGCCGACGATGGAGGTGCCGATGTTGTCGCTGAAGACACCCGCCTGGACCAGCACGTCCTTTCCGGCATAGGTGCCGGACAATCCGAGGCGGCGTTCGAACGCGAAGGCATCAGTGAAGGCCGCACGTTCGATGAAGGAGGAAAAGCGGCTGCTGGTCAACTCTTCGAGCGACTGGAACGTATTGTGCTGGCCGGCCGCAACCGTGATCCCATCATCCTGATAGGTCAGAATGGCATCGACGACTTCGGTGACATTGCCGGCGAAATCGACCTCGAACTTGTAGCCGAAGCCGCCGGGAATATCGCCTTCAACACCGAGGCGCGCACGCCGGAGCTCGCTCCCGTAGCCGTCGGTACGGCCAGTCGAATCGGGTGCCGCGACAAAGCCCGCATCGACTTGAATCCGGCCGCGCGGCTTGATCGACCAGCCCCCCGGCGCAGTAAATTTCGGTGCGCCCTTCCACTCGATGGCGGTTTCGCTCGACGCCTGCGTCGCTTGCCCGGCAGCGGTCAGGGCGGCATCGGCCGTTGTCATGGCCGAGGCTGCGACCTGTTCGGCCTGGGCGGACGAGGCGGCCTGTTTGCGTTGCTCCGCTTCGATAGCCGAAATCTGGTTCGACAGGCGCTGGATTTCCGCTTTCAGCTCAGCGATTTGCGTCTGGAGCTCGGCAGGGGAGGATTCCTGTGCGGAAACCGGATTCGCCGCCAGAGCGGTCCCGGCTATCAGACTGGCGATAAGAGTCGGCCGTGTCATGCTGTTCTCTTTGTTGCAGCTATATTGCAAAAGTCGGACGCCCGTATCCCTGCCACATTTCAATTATATGACATCTGGCAGACAATTTTGCGCCGATCCAGGCCCGCCGCCGAGCGGTCCCGAACACTAACCCGCAATCGGCAGCTTGACCGTAACCAGCGTTCCTTCGCCCTGTCGGCTCGTTATGTCGAGCCGGCCGCGATGCCGCTCGACGATATGCTTCACGATTGCGAGACCCAGTCCGGTTCCCCCCGCTGCCCGGCTCCGTCCCGGATCGGTCCGGTAAAAGCGGCGGGTGAGGTGCGGCAGGTGCTCGGGCGCAATGCCTTCGCCCCGGTCACGCACTTCGAGCACGGCCATCCCACGCTGTCCCGCCTTGAGCGAAACGGTCACCGGCTGATCGTCCGCCCCATATTTGAGGGCATTGTCGACCAGGTTGCGAATCAGCTGCTCGATCTGCTGACGGTCGCCGCGAATCCGCAGCTCCTCCTCGGCGAGGTCGAGTTGGACCCGTTCGAGCCGTTCCGCTCCCGCAGCATCGCGTGCCGCCTGGTGGACCAGCGCATTCAGGCCAAGTTTCTCGATCGGTTGCTCGTGCTTTTCCGCCTCGACCCGCGAGAGCGACATCAGGTCGTCAACCAGGTTCTGCAAGCGCTTTGCTTCGCGCAGCACGGTCGTGAGAAATCTTTGCCTGGTCTCGGGCGACACATCCTCGCCGTCAGCCTCGGTCAGCGTTTCACAATAGCCGATGATCGAGGCGAGGGGGGTCCGCAGTTCGTGGCTGGCATTGGCAACGAAATCGGTATGGGCACGGCTGATATCGGCTTCGGCGGTCCGATTGACCAGTTCGACCATGCTGTAGCGATCGTCGACGATGTGGCGGTTGATCTGCCAGATGCTGCGCGGGCCCGTGAGTCCCTGGACGGTCGCGTTCCCGCCGCGTTTACGATCAAGCAGTTCGACGGCGGCCGGATGGCGGAAGGCAACGCGCGCCTCTTGCCCGATGATGTGCTTGCCGAGCACTTCGCGCGCGCCCTTGTTGGCGATCAGGATGCGCCGCTGGTCAAGCAGGAGCAGCGGCAGTCCGGAATGTTCGATGAGATCGCGCATGCCGTCATGGCTGAGTTGCACGCCTTCTTCGACGGGTTCGGGCGTATCCTGCGGAGGCGGCATGGCAATCCACAGCGAGCCGATCCAGATGACCGTAACGATCAGGATGATCCAGGGGTCGACTCCGGCGGCAAACATGCCGATCGCGCCGAGAACTGCGAGCACCATACCGGTCCATGGCGTGTTCCGTATCCCGTCCATGACCGCGACTTAGCCAGCCCGTCGGGCGAGTGCCAGCCCGAAAAGGAATGCGACAGCAATGTCCCGCGAAGGAGGTGGGAGTCGGGCCAGCGACGGCCCAAATGAAAACGGCGCCCTGCCGGGCGCCGCCTGCCACTCCTGGTGACCCCTACGGGACTCGAACCCGTGTTTCAGCCGTGAAAGGGCCGCGTCCTAGACCGCTAGACGAAGGGGCCACTGAGTGGAGGCCGCGCTCTAGTTGGGAGGCCGCCTGTGGTCAAGCCCTGCATTCAGCTTTTTTCATCGAACCGTCTCAATCGGCCCAGGCGGCGTCTTCCAGGTGCAATTCCGCCTTGGGCGTTGCCCCCCAGTCGTCGATCTTTGCCCGTCCGGCCAGCCACAAGCGGCGACCGCCCGACGCGTGCAGCAATGTCTGGCCGAGAGTGGTTTCGGCGGCCCGGAATGCCACCGCCTTGAAGCTGGCCCCATCCTGGCCACGGGCAATGAGCCGGACATGATCCTTGCCGACGATATCCGCCTTGACGATTCGAACTGGTCCGACGGCCAACTTGGGGCCTGGCCAGCCCATCCCGTAGGGACCAGCGGCTTCGACCGTCCCGACCAGTTCCGGCGTTAGTCCACCCGGAGCAAGGGCGAGATCGAGCAGGAGCGAACGCTCCTCGATCGCCCGGCCGACCGGGCCTGCCAATCTCTCATCGAGCCAGTCGGCAAAGGCATCGAACTTGTTTTCGGCAATCGTGAGACCTGCCGCCATGGCATGACCGCCGCCGGCAACCAGCAGGCCCGCCTCGCGCGCACCGATGATGGCCGCGCCAAGGTCCACGCCCGTAATCGACCGGCCCGATCCCTTGCCATGCCCCAGTTCGTCTGCATCGAGTGCAATCACCAGCGACGGCTTCCCCGTCTTCTCCTTGATCCGCCCCGCAACGATACCGATTACGCCCGGGTGCCAGCCACGGCCGGACACGATCTGGACTGCGCGGTTGTGCTGCGCCGCGAGCTGCGCTTCGGCAGCGTCCTGCACCGCAGCCTCGATGGCACGGCGTTCCTCGTTGAGTGCGGACAGTTGTGCGGCAATTTTCTGTGCCTCATCGGGATCGGCGGTCGTCAGGAGACGAACGCCAAGGGTCGATTCGCCCACGCGCCCGCCCGCATTGATCCGCGGCCCGAGGGCAAATCCGAGATCCGAACAGGTCGGCGCGCGATTGAGGCGGCTGGCATCGATCAGCGCGCGCATGCCGGTGTTGTCACGCCGGGCCATCACCTTGAGACCCTGGGCGACAAAGGCGCGGTTGAGCCCCCTCAGCGCGGCCACATCGGCCACGGTACCCAACGCCACCAGATCGAGCAATGCGAGCAGGTCCGGTTCGGACCGGCCCTCGAAATAGCCGCGTCCCCGCAGCGTCCGCACGGTCGCGATGGCAAGCAGGAAGGCGACCCCGACGGCCGCCAGATGTCCGTGAGCGGCCGCATCATCCGCTTCGTCAAGGCGGTTCGGATTGACCAGCGCCACCGCATGCGGAAGTTCGGCGGAACATTTGTGGTGATCGACGACGATCACGTCGACACCGGCTTCATGCGCCTGGCGCAGCGCATCGTGTGCCATAGCGCCGCAATCCACGGTCACGACGAGACTGCTACCATTCTGCCCAAGGCGGACCAGCGCCTCACCGCTGGGCCCATATCCCTCGAGCAGACGGTCGGGAATGTAATAGCGTGCTTCGAGGCCGAGCGCGTCGAGCAGACGAATGAGCAAGGCGGCGCTGGTCGCGCCGTCCACATCGTAATCCCCGTAGATCGTCACGGTTTCGCGCGCGATGATCGCTTCGGCCAGACGTTCGGCGGCGATATCCATGTCCCGAAAGATCGATGGATCCGGGAGGAACGCCTTCAGGCTCGGCCTGCGATGCCGTTCGAGATCCGCCGGCTCGACTCCGCGGGACAGCAGCAGGCGAGCGACCAGATCGTCCCCGATCCCGCCAAAAGCCGACCCGTCGGTGGTGTCCAGCGACAGCTGTCCGCCGCGCCAATGCCAGGCCTTGCCGGTCAGGCTCTGAGTCACCCCATGGACAGGGGCAAGGGGAATGCTCGCCATGGCCGCTGACTAGACCAAGGACCGGGCGCAAGAAAGGGTTGGGGCGATGCCTTCAACACAAGTGCGGGCGAAGATGGCAATCATGTCCGAATTCGATGCATCACGCCGCTCGAGACTCGACGCGTTCCGGTATAGCAGTCACTGGTTGCACAGCTACGTTCAAGGGATTGCAGATCATTCCAACGGGTTCCGCGTCAGGACAAGCGAAGCCGAATACTTCGGCCTACCTTCTGTTCGAAGCCGGTAAGCGGCCGAGCAGGGAGGATATCCTCGCGCGCAGCTCCGCTTCCTCTTCCGGATTCTCGGTCAGCTATGATCCGGTCTCCGAAGGCAGCAACATCAGCAATGTCTGGCTCGAACTGCTGACCGATGGGCTGACTTTCGACATCTCCGGCCTGAACCCCACGGCAGGACTTGCGATCAACCATGTGGTCCAATCCGTCGGCTTTGATTCCGTCCCCGATCCCCACGCCTGTGAGGCAGTCTGCATCACCACCGGACCCCACCTCGGGAGCGGCTGGACAATGCTCCCGATTCTGCGATCCCTGGCCGGACTGGCGTCAGAACTGACCGGCCTGGAGGGCTGCATTGGCTTGTACTGGCCCGCCGCCGCATGCCTCAGCGCACCCGCCTTCATCCGTTCGTCCGTCACCCGCTGGCTTGATGGGGGCGTATTCCCGGGCCTTGGCCTCGCATCGTTGATCCTGCTGCCTGACGGAACCTTGCAATCCAAAGGTCTGGCGCTGTTTACCGGCCAGGAGATGCAAGTCGCGCCCGACCTGGGCGCCGACCGTACCGAACGGTCCAAGCTGGCCCTCCGCCTGCTCGACGAATTTGTCACCGAAGCCCCGGTGACCCGCACCGTCGAACTGGCTGGGCCGGACGGTTCGCGTCTAACCTTGCGTCCAATCGAACGAGGCCGGATCGTGAGAGTGGAAAGGGTCTGATGCGGGCAGGGCTCATCAGCGAGTCCCCCGTCCGTCCGCGCATCCCTTTTCATGCCGTCAACCGTTGCGGCCGGCCTGGCTATCGCCCGGGACTGCAGCGCCACCACCTGCTTCCGCGCGAATTGCTTGGTGCCACCAGCTTCGGCCATCTGTTCGAAACGCTGGGTGTCCAGCATGTCGGCTTCGACGACTTTCGCCGCAATGGCCTCCTGCTGCCTTGTGAGGAGAGGTCCGCCGTGAGAATGGGCCTCCCTCTCCACCGCGGGCCCCACCGCGCCTATAACGAACTCGTCCGCGAGCGGATCGGCCAAATCGAACGGGATTGGTCGCACGATGGCCGGAGTGCGCCCTCGCAGGCCCGGAATTGCGCGCTCATGCGCCTGTGGCTGCTCCAACGTGCCCTGCGCCGCCGACTCCTCGCCACAGCCCGGCCGCTGCGGCTCAACCGCTACGATCCCCTGGGCGCGAAGCGCGACTTTTCCGAGCTGGACCGCATGGCCGAGATTCTCTGGCGCGATACAGCCCCGGCATGACTGCCTCGCCACGTGAGCGCTGGACTGCGCAAGCACCCCTGATAGGATGCAATCGGCAGCCGGAGCATACCGGCGCATCAGATTGGGGGAGTGCATGGCGAAGGAAGCCTATCCATCCGTACCCTTGTTCCGGTACGACTATTCCGACCTGAGCGAAGCACAGATAGCGACCGCCCTGAATGCGGCTGCATTTGCAGGCCCGGTTTGCGCGTCAACGCTCGACAGGTCGCTGGACGGCAAGAGCGTTACGATCGTCACCGATGGCGGACCGAGCCTGACCTACCGCTTTGCTTCCGAAGACAGGCTGATACTGAGCGAGAACGGTGGTCCCGACGTTTCGGCCGGGTATGGCGCACTGACGCTGGGCCAGGTGACCTTCTTCGCGCATCTTCTGCCGAATTCGCTGCGCGGATATGCGGTGGCGCTCGATCATGCCACGGGTCTGGCAACAGCAATGGAACTGTGGTTCGCCGGCTACGAGAAGCGCAAACGCGAAGTCATGCGGGCCGTGTGGATGGGCTATATAGAGGATGCCGACAGACCGGTTCCCGAGAAGCGGCACGCATTCTCCAACCGTATCGAGGGCAAAGGCTTCTACTGGAAGCAGGATACCGGCGCCGAGACGCTCGAATATTTTCCCTCGATTGCCTATACGCTGTGGGTCGAACTCAGCCGGATGGACAAGCGTCAGGGCTATTGCGCGCCCGCCGATTACATCCAGTTCGACGAAGCGATCCACCTCTACACCCGCACCGAATGCGAGTTTTCGGGCATCTTTACCGCCTATGTCATGGACCTAAACCAGGCCGGGCAGATCGGCGTGCGGCTTGGCTTTAACGGGGCCGACGAGCTCGAATTCTACATGTTCCGTGGCGAGGGCGAGTGGCTGGGCCAGATTGCCAAGTTCGAGGAGTTCGGCGACCAGGCTGGTGGACCGATGCTCCCTCGCCCGGGCCCGGGTCAAAGCGGAACCGTCGACGCCACGGCCAAGGGCGCGCGAGCGGTCTATCGACCAATGGAAACCTATACTGTCATGACCAAAGCGGAAGTGGCGGCTGCCGTGAAGGAGCACACCCGTGTGTTCGAGCGGCGCGTCGGCGCAGGTAGCGGCGCCTCCGGCATGGCCGGCAACGCCCATCCGCCCACCGATTCGCTCGGTGGCAAGACCGCGACAGTCCACTACGATGGTGGCCCGGTCATGGAATACCGGTTCCATTCCGGCGACGAACTCAGTTGGCGCAAGGACGGACAGGGCGACTGGAAGAGAGGCCGCTATAACGCCTGGCAGACCGTCCCCGGAGTGTTCCTTTTCGGGCACGTCCTCGAAGGCAGCGAAAATCACGATGGCCACATCGTGGTAGCGGATTTCGAAAGCGGCAAGGCCACCTGCTACAACGGCTATCTCAACACGCCTTATATTGCCAACGAGGCGGGTTGCCGCACGATGTTCGGGAGGCTCGTGGCGGATGGCGTGCCTGATCCGGGGGAGGAACGTCACGGCTTTACCAGGGAAATGCTCGGGCGCGCGATCACCTACAACTATTCGCCCGGCCTGACGTCGATGCATCTCTACGCAACACCGAAGACGACCAGTTGGATCATTTTCACTCCCGCCGGGGCGGGCGGTCTGCAATGGGCCGGTTCGGGTGCACAGGTAAAGATCCGCGACGGGCTCTATTTCCTCTACTGGATCGAAGAGGCTTGCAACGGCACATTGGGGACGATCCTGATCAACATGCGGACGATGCATGACGCGGGGATCGGCTATCACTGCGGCACCGATGGTCTCAGCATGAGCCAGGTCGGCGCGCTGTGCCGCCATGCCGGTCAATTCGATGTCGAACGCTTCTTCGAAGATATCGTCTGACGGAGGTTGAAAGATGACCGAGAAAATGACCTCATCGCGCCGCTCCTTTCTCAAGTCCGGAGTCGTGGTCGGCACGCCGATCGTCGTGGCAGCCGTGCCCGCTGCGGCCCTTGCTGACGACGGTTCCCGCGGCAAGCTCGCCCGGCTCGAAGCCGAGCGCACCGTGGACGCCCTGCATCGGACATGGATGCACAAGGCCTCGCTGGGGCAAGTGCATGGATTGTCCGGCAATGTCTCGGCTCTCCGCCTCAGGCCAGGCGCCGAGATCGCGCAGGCCGAACTGTCCGATTGCGGACAGTTCGCCATCGCACGTCAGCAATGCATCGTGGAGATCGACGAGGAGCCCGAGGAGGATTGCACCGTGATTCAAATGGCCCGCCTGCAAGGCAACAGATTGGGCTTTCGGGAAGAAGACCGGATCCTCAAGGTCCGTTATTCGAACTGCTCCGAGCAGGGCTGGCACCTGCGCGAGGCCGAACTGATCTGATTCCCGCCGCAAACGAATCCAAGCCGGGCGAGTGTTGCCCGCCGGGCTTGGATCTCGCGTTCGGAGCGATCAGTGCTTGCCGACCGCTCCGTTTGCCGCGCTCAGGATCGCGCGGACACTGGCGGTTGCCACGTCCTCGTCAATCCCCACACCCCAGACGATTCTTCCGTCGGGCAGGGCGCATTCGAGATAGGTCGCGGCACGCGCATCGGCGCCCTTGCCGAGGGCATGTTCGGTATAATCGAGCACTTCCAGTTCGAGGCCGAAGGTCTGTTTCAACGTCGCCAGTACCGAAGATACAAGGCCCTTGCCGCGGCCGCTGACGCTCTGTTCCTTGCCGCCGACCTTGATCGTGCCGGAGAACAGGCGGGTACCGTCATTGGCACGGCTCTCGTTGTAGTCGACCAGTTCGAAGGTACGCTCGGCCACCTTGATGAAATAGGCCTGCTTGAAGACCTGCCAGATATCCGCGGCGTTCAGTTCACGCCCGAATTCATCCGCGATCCGCTGGACGTGGCGGGAGAAATCGGCCTGCAGGCGCTTGGGCAGCTTCAGCCCCTGGTCCTGCTCGAGAACCCAGGCGAATCCGCCCTTTCCGCTTTGTGAATTGACGCGGATGACCGCTTCGTAGCTGCGCCCGAGGTCGGCCGGATCGATCGGCAGATAGGGAACCTGCCACACTTCGTCATTGCGCATGGCCTGGGCTTCGAAGCCCTTCTTGATCGCATCCTGATGGCTGCCGGAAAAGGCCGTGAACACCAGTTCCCCGCCATAGGGATGGCGCTGGTGGACCGGGATCTGGTTGCAATATTCGACGGTCTCGATGATCGAGTCGATGTCGGAAAAATCGAGGCGCGGATCGACACCCTGCGTGTAGAGGTTGAGCCCGACCGTCACCAGGCAGCAATTGCCCGTCCTCTCCCCATTGCCGAACAGGCAGCCTTCCACGCGGTCGGCGCCTGCCAGCAGGCCGAGTTCGGCCGCCGCCACGCCGGTTCCCCGGTCGTTATGCGTGTGCAGGCTGATCGCCACCGTCTCGCGGCGAGGGATGTTGCGGCAGAAATACTCGATCTGGTCCGCGTAGACGTTGGGCGTTGCCGCCTCCACCGTAGCCGGCAGGTTGAGAATCAACTGATGATCCGCAGTCGGCTGAAGGATGTCCATCACGGCCTCGCACACCTCGAGACTGAAATCGAGTTCGGCGGTCGAAAAGGTCTCCGGGCTGTACTCGAAATACCAGTCCGTATTCGGCTGCTTGGCCGCTTCATCGCGCAGGACCTTGGCGCCCTGAATGGCGATTTCTTTCACTTCCGACTTGCTCATGCGGAAGACGATGTCCCGCCAGGCCGGCGAGACGGCGTTGTAGAGGTGCACAATCGCCTGCTTCGCGCCGCGCAGGCTTTCGAAACTGGTCTTGATCAGGTCTTCGCGCGACTGGGTCAGGACCTGCACGATGACATCGTCCGGGATCCGGCCGGATTTCACCAGCGCCTGGATGAAGTCGAACTCGGTTGCGCCGGCGGCGGGAAAGCCGATCTCGATTTCCTTGAGGCCGATTTCGACCAGCATGTCGAAGAAACGGTTCTTCTTCACCGAATCCATCGGATCGATGATCGACTGGTTGCCATCGCGCAGGTCGGTGCTCAACCAACGCGGGGGCGCGGTCAGCGTGCGCGTGGGCCATTGCCGGTCGGGCAGTGCGACCTGCGGGAAGGGGCGGTATTTTCGGCTCGGTTCCTTGAGCATGTTCATGGCAAATCGCCTTATCGCTTGATCCGCGCAGGGCAAGGGCCGCGCGGCTGTTTCGACATCGCTTTGTTCAGCGGTTTGATCTTGAGCCCTTAGGCGGGGTGCCATGCACGCAGCGCGCGCAGGCGAGGGGACACGCCTAAGGGCGCGTAAGTCGAAGCAGCGATAGGATCGTGCGGTTCGTCATGCAGGACAGCATATGGGATAAGGGTCGCCGATTGTCCACATATTTGCGGCACAAGGGCAAACCGCCACCGCCCAAGAGGACGGCGGCGGGAAACCCGGTCAGTTCAGTTTCATTGCTTTTCGAAAGCGACCGTGATCCAGAAATCCACCTCGTCGGATATGCCGAAGGGAATGCCAAAATCGACACCGAAATCCGAGCGCTTGATGGCTGCTTCACCATGGAAGCCGATGGTTGCCTTCTGGCTCATCATATTGGTACCCATGCCGCTGATTTCAGCCTTGACGGTGATCGGCTTGGTCACGCCATTGAGCGTCAGATTGCCCGTAATAGTGGCTTCGGTTTCGCCGGTCTGCTCCACCTTGGTCGATACGAAGCGGGCAGGCATGGGTTCCGCGCCGAAGAAGTCGGGCTTGCCGCCATTCTCGCCCGGCTTGAGCAAATGGGCCTTGAGGCCGGCGCTCGGAACGGTGACCGACGCGATCGGAATCGTCACATCTACCTTGGCCGAAGACACATTGGCGGGATCGAGTTCGAGCGTCCCTGCGACATCGCCGAAGATGCCGAGGTAGTCGTTGAAGCCGAGATGGCTGACGCTCCAGCCCACCATGGAGTGATTGGCATCGGCCGCGTAAGTGCCGGATTCCACCTTGCTGACGTCGATCGTCGGCGCGGGTGCCCCCTGCGCATTGAGGGCAGTAACCGATAGGGCCGCCATGCCAAGCGAAGCGGCAAGCGGAAGGGTCCATTTACGCATGTGTCGTTCTCCCGGGGAGCATATTTGTTTCTGATAACCACTCGCATTCTTACGCGGTGAATTGACAAAGTCTACTAGGAAGAAGCGGTCAGCAGGTGAATTCCGGCTTGAACTTCTGCGCGCCCGTCCCCATCAGTGCGGTAGCGGGCCGGGCCCCTCTGGCGCTGCACCATAGTGTGCCGCGTGATGTCGGACCGCATCGGGTGACACCGGTGCAGTCTCGAGTTGGGCCAATCTCCTGTCATCCGATCACGTGCAACGCACTTTGGAGGATGATATTCATGACCCCATTCCTTTTTTCGCTGATGCTGCTGCGGCAGCGCAATGACGAGTATATCGTGCAGGAATGCCGCAAGGCGCGGCCCAATCCGGTCACGCTGCACTCGCTCCACCGCCGCAAACAGGCGATCTCACGCCGTTTGCGCAAATCGCTGAACCGCGAATTGCTGGCCGCGGTCTGAGCCATGGAGATGCTGCTTTTGCCGTGGCTGGGAACCCCGGCCTGGATGTGGCTCGTTTTCCTGGCACTGGTCGCCGGATTGCTTGTGCTGGACCTTGGCGTGCTCAACCGCGGCTCGAAGGAGATCGGAGTCGCCAAGAGCCTTAAGCTGTCGGCCTTCTATATCCTGCTAGGCCTCGCCTTCGGAGGCTGGGTCTGGTGGCAATTGGGAAGTGCGCCTGCACTCGCTTATGTCACCGGATTCGTGGTCGAAAAGAGCCTGGCGATGGACAATATCTTCGTCATTGCGATGATCTTTTCCGCGCTGGCCATTCCACGCGAATACCAGCACCGGGTGTTGTTCTGGGGCATCCTCGGGGTCATCGTCCTGCGTGCGGCCATGATCGGCTTCGGTGCCGTCCTGGTAACCCGATTCGACTGGGTGCTCTATGTCTTCGCCGCCTTTCTCGTCGTCACAGGGATCCAGATGTGGCGCAAGGCGGAGGAACATTTCGATGTCGAAAAGAGCCAGGTCCTGCGCTGGATCCGCCGCCGCTTCCCGGTCACCGATGGCCTGCGCGGGAGCGCGTTCTGGGTTCGCGAAGACGGCCGGTTGCGGATCACGCCGCTGCTGGTCGCGCTGTTGATGGTCGAGTTCGTCGATATCGTCTTTGCCGTCGACAGCGTCCCGGCGATCTTCGCGATCACCACCGATCCGTTCATCGTCTACACCTCGAACATCTTCGCCATCCTCGGGCTGCGCGCGCTCTATTTTGCGCTTTCGGCGATCATGGAGCGCTTTGCCTATCTCAAATATGCACTGGCGGTCCTGCTGGTGTTCATCGGCGGGAAGATCCTGGTCGCGGACATGCTCGGCATCGGCAAGGTTCCGCCGGCTATTTCGCTGGGCGTGACCTTCACGATCCTGGCGGGCGGAGTAGGGTGGTCATTGTGGAAGACACGCCGACTGCCCCAACCGGCATAAACAGAATGGGGGAGCGGCCCGCGCCGCTCCCCCAGCTCTGATCCCTTGACTGAGGCCCTAGGGCTCAGTTCTTTTCCTGATCCACCAGCTTGTTCTTGCCGATCCAGGGCATCATCGCGCGCAGCTTGGCGCCCGTCTGCTCGATCGGGTGCGCTTCGGCCGCCTTGCGGCTTGCCTTCAGTTCCGGCTGGCCGGCGCGGTTATCGAGCACGAAGTTCTTCACGAAGCGACCGGCCTGGATATCCTCCAGCACGCGCTTCATCTCGGCCTTGGTCTCGGCGGTGATGATCCGCGGACCGGTGACGATGTCGCCATATTCGGCCGTGTTCGAGATCGAGTAGCGCATATTGGCGATGCCGCCTTCATAGAGCAGGTCGACGATCAGCTTGGTTTCGTGGAGGCATTCGAAATAGGCCATTTCCGGCGCATAGCCGGCCTCGACCAGCGTTTCGAACCCGGCCTGGATCAGATGGGTGATGCCGCCGCACAGAACCGCCTGTTCACCGAAGAGGTCGGTTTCGCACTCTTCCTTGAAATTGGTTTCGATGATGCCGCTTCGGCCGCCGCCGACGCCCGAAGCATAGGCCAGCGCCACGTCATGGGCGTTGCCCGAAGCGTCCTGGTGGACCGCGATGAGGCAGGGCACGCCGCCGCCCTTGAGATATTCGCCGCGCACCGTATGGCCCGGCCCCTTCGGCGCGATCATGATCACGTCGATGTCCGCAGGCGCCTCGATCAGGCCGAAATGGATGTTGAGGCCATGCGCAAAGGCGAGCGCGGCGCCGGGCTTCATATTGCCCTTGAGGTCGTTTTCCCAGATGGCGGCCTGATGCTCGTCCGGAGCAAGGATCATGAGAATGTCGGCCCAACCGGCCGCTTCCTTGTTCGACAGCACCTTGAAGCCGGCACCCTCGGCCTTCTTGGCCGAGGCCGAGCCGGGGCGCAGCGCGATGGCGACATTATTGCAGCCGCTGTCACGCAGGTTCTGCGCATGGGCATGGCCTTGCGAACCATAGCCAAGGATCGCGATATTCTTGTCCGTGACCAGATTGAGGTCGCAATCGGCGTCGTAATAGACTTTCATTTTTCCGTTCCTGTCGTTCCCGTCGCCCCCGCGAAAGCGAGGCCCCCGCTCAATTGCAAGTGAAAAGCGGGATTCCCGCGCTGGCGGGAATGACGAATGCTGTAAAAACCAATCCCGTTGTCAGGCTCCGTTCGGCCCCCGCATCATGCCGACAATCCCGGTCCGGCCGACTTCGACCAGCCCGAGCTCGCGCATCAGGGACACGAAACTGTCGATCTTTTCCGGCGTGCCGGTAAGTTCGAAAATGAAGCTCGATGTCGTGCTGTCCACCACATTGGCGCGGAAGACGTCGGCCAGGCGCAGGGCTTCGACACGATTTTCGCCCTTGCCGGCGACCTTGATCAGCGCCAGTTCGCGCTCGACATGCGGACCTTCCTCGCTCAGATCGACCACCCGGTGAACCGGAACGAGGCGTTCGAGCTGGGCCTGGATCTGGTCGATCACCTGCGGCGGGCCGTGGGTGACGATGGTGATCCGGCTGACCGCATGGTTCTCGCTGATATCGGCAACCGTCAGGCTGTCGATATTGTAGCCGCGCGCGGTGAACAGCCCGGCAATCTTGGCCAGGATGCCCGCCTCGTTGTCGACCGTGACGGCAAGGACATGCCGTTCGGTTTCGCGGTGCTGAATCTTCATCACACCAGTGCCTTTGCTTCGTCTTCAAGAGTGCCGGCGACCTGGTCGCCGTAGAGGAGCATCTCGGTATGCGCCGCGCCGCTCGGGATCATCGGGAAGCAATTGGCTTCTTTCGCCACCCGGCAGTCTACGAAAACCGGCCCGTCGTGCGCGATCATCGCCTTTATGCCTGCTTCGAGCTCGCTCTCGTCGTGGATGCGAATCCCTTTCCAGCCATAGGCTTCGGCCATCTTCACGAAGTCGGGCAGGCTGTCCGAATAGGAATTCGAATAGCGGCTTTCATAGGTCAGTTCCTGCCACTGCCGGACCATGCCCATATATTCGTTATTGAGCACGAAGACCTTCACAGGAAGGCGGAACTGGCTCGCGGTGCCGAGTTCCTGGATATTCATCTGGATCGAGGCCTCGCCGGCAATATCGATCACCAGTCTGCCAGGGTTGCCCAGTTGCGCGCCGATCGCTGCGGGCAGGCCGTAGCCCATGGTCCCTAGTCCGCCCGACGTCAGCCAGCGGTGGGGCTTGTCGAAGCCGAAATATTGCGCCGCCCACATCTGGTGCTGGCCAACTTCAGTGGAAATGACCGGATCGAGGTCCCGGGTCAGTTCAAACAGCTTCTCGATCGCCAGCTGGGGCATGATCGCATCGTCACGCTTCGGATAGGCGAGGCTGTCGCGCGCGCACCAACCCTTGATGCGGTTCTTCCATTCGGTGAGGTCGGCCGGCTTGCGGCTGCCCCAGACCGCAATCATCTGTTCGAGCACGGTCGCGCAATCGCCGAGAATCGGGAGGTCGACCGCGATCACCTTGTTGATCGAACTGCGATCGATATCGATGTGGATCTTTTTCGAATCCGGCGAGAAGGCATCGAGACGGCCCGTGACGCGGTCGTCGAAGCGCGCGCCGATGTTCACCATCACGTCGCACTGGTTCATCGCCATATTGGCTTCGTAGGTGCCGTGCATGCCGAGCATGCCGAGCCAGTCGGGATGGTCGAAGGGAAAGGCCCCGAGTCCCATCAAGGTCGAGGTGACCGGCGCGCCGGTGAGCCGCTGGAATTCGCGCAGCAGTTCGGAGGCCCTGGCACCGGAGTTGATCACCCCGCCACCGGTATAGAAGATCGGCGCCCGCGCATTGGCAATCATCTCGATCGCTTCGGCGATGTCGTCCGGCGCGCCGACCATATTGGGCGCATAGCGCTTCGGACGCTGGACCGGACCGTCACCGAGTTCGGCAGTGGCAACCTGGACGTTCTTCGGGATGTCGACCACGACCGGTCCGGGGCGACCGGTGGTGGCAATCTCGAAGGCCTCGTCGATCGTCGCCGCCAGTTCCGTGGGATCCTTCACCAGGTAGTTGTGCTTGCAGCAATGCCGGGTGATGCCGATCGTATCGGCTTCCTGGAAGGCGTCGGTCCCGATCAGGTTGGTCGCGACCTGGCCGGTGATGACGACCATTGGGATGGAATCGAGGAAGGCATCGGCAATGCCGGTCACCGCATTGGTCGCGCCCGGGCCGGAAGTGACCAGCACGACGCCGGGCTTGCCGGTCGAACGGGCATAGCCCTCCGCCGCATGGGCGGCGCCGGCCTCGTGCCGGACGAGGATGTGGCGGATGCGCTCGTCACCGAACAATTCGTCATAGATCGGCAAGACGGCACCGCCGGGATAGCCGAAGACGAACTCCACGCCTTGGCGGACCAGGCTTTCGACCAGGATGCTCGCGCCGCTGCGTTCCTCTGACACTTCATTCACCTTCACTTGCACCGGGCCGGTTTCGCGACCCCTTGAAAAGACCGACCCGGCACGGATGTCCGTACCGGGTCGCCTCTCCACAACCATGTGACAGCCCACGGAGGCTGAACTCGGAGTGTGAAGTAGGCGACGCTTTATAACGCGTCAAGGGTTAATTGTGCAATAATGTTTCGAAATTCCTGCTGATTGCGTAATCACATGACTCGAGTCTTGGCCAAGATGGCGGAAACTGGTGCCTCAACCAGGTATATTGCCGCTTCGCGTAGTTTCGGGTCGCCTGCGCCCCGCGCATCAAGGCTTCCTCGCAATCCCATTCTCCGCGAATCAGTCCGGCGATCTCGCGCACACCGATTGCCCGCATCACCGGCAGGTCCGGATCAAGGCGGCGCGCAAGCAGTGCCTCGACTTCGTCGACGGCCCCGCTGTCGAGCATAAGGCCGAAGCGTTCGTCGCACCGCCGATACAGCGTCTCGCGCGGCGGGAGCAGGATTACGGGTTGGAGAGAAACCTCGTTCTCGATCCCCCCTTCGCGCCGCAATTGCCATTCCGCCAGCGGGAGGCCGGTCGACCGCACGACTTCCAGCGCCCGGGCGATCCGCGTCGCATCTTGCGGCTTGAGCAGCGACGCCCTTGCAGGATCCTCCTGCTGGAGGGCAGCATAGGCATCACCCACGGCCAGGCTGCGCACCTCGGCCCGGACGGCTTCGTCGATCGGCGGGATCGGCGCGATCCCCTCCAGCAGGGTCCGGATGTATAGGCCGGTGCCACCGACCAGGATCGGGACGGCGCCTTCGTCATGACAGGAGGCAATTTCCCTCGTCGCGGCCTGCGCCCAATCGGCAGCCGAACACGCCCTGCCGCCATCCCAATTCCCGAACAACCGGTGCTCGATGCCCTGCATCTCGCCGACTGCGGGCCGGGCCGAGAGGATCCGCAGATCGGCATAGACCTGCGCGCTGTCGGCATTGATGATCACGCCCCGACGCCCCTCACGTTCGAGCGCCAGTGCGAGCCCGATCGCCAGATCGCTCTTGCCGCTGGCGGTCGGCCCTGCGATGAGCGCCAGCGGCGGCAGACCAGCCGTTGAATTCGGAGAAGTTCCCTTGCTCATTGCACGCCTGATAGCAGACCCGGCCGCGCTGGAAACGCGCTTGACGCAGGCGAGGGCGGTTCTGCGCGAAGAGGGGCGGGAGCTTCACGCAAAGGCCCTCCACGACTGTGCCGGCGGCACAACATTCGAAATCACCCTCGAAGGCGGCACACATGGGGAGATGCGCGACCTGCTCGACCGCTATCTCCAGCCGGTGGCGGCCCTTGTCAGCGATGCCGGCTTCGCCGTTCCGCAGATCTTCGTGTCCGATATGGATTCGACCATGATCGGGCAGGAATGCATCGACGAACTGGCCGATTTCGCGGGCCTCAAGCACCAGATCGCGACCATTACGGAACGCGCGATGCAGGGCGAACTCGATTTCGAACAGGCGCTCCGTGAACGCGTCATGCTGCTACGCGATCTGGCCGAGGACGCGATCCTCGAATGCCTCAACACGCGGATCAAGCCCATGGCCGGAGCTCCGACTCTCGTGGCTACGCTCAAGAGCAAGGGCTGCCGCACCGTTCTCGTAACCGGCGGCTTCCATCAATTCGCAGATCCCGTCGCGGAATGGCTCGGTTTCGACCGCGTGGTCGGCAACCGCCTGGCGGTGGCGAACGGTGCGCTGACTGGCGGCCTGATCGGCCCAATTACCGACAGCAGCGTGAAAAAGGAGGTGCTGCTGGATGAAGCCGGGCAGGTCGGCGGCGGCGCAGTCAGCCTTGCGACCGGCGACGGCGCCAACGACATCCCGATGCTCGAAGCCGCAACCTATGGTATGGCCTATCACGCCAAGCCCAAGGCACGCGCCGCCGCCAATGGCTATATCGACGCCGGGGACCTGACCGCGATCCTCTGCCTGCTGGGCATTCCCGAAGCGGAATGGGTGACCCCCTAGTGCGAAGCCCTGCATTCTCCTCCCCGCAGGGAGGAGAAGCAGCGATCAGGCGTCCATCCAGTCGCGGAAGAAGCTCCGGTGCGCCTCGCGCAATTTTGTCACCGGGACCCCGAACAGGCTGTCTCCACGAACGGTCCCGAGCCGGCGGAACCCGACGCGTGCAGTGTCCTCGTCACGCGTTCCCTTGGCGAGCTGCGCGTTGAAGGCTTCGGTATCCGGAACCGTAATGACATAGCGCCCCTGGTCCTCGCCAAACCACCATTGCGCGGCCGAATAGGCGGGATTGGCCGCAACATCGGCGCCGAGCCCGCTGGCCATGGCCATTTCGGCGAGGGCGACGGCGATCCCGCCGTCGGACACGTCGTGCACTGCACTGACCAGGCCCGCCTCGATCAGTTCACGCACGGTCTCGCCCGCGTTCTTCTCCAGCGTCAGGTCGACCGGCGGTGCGCGCCCCTCGTCCCGGCCATGGATTTCCGATAGCCACAACGACTTGCCGAGATGCGAGCGTTCCGGATCTGGCGTCGCCCATGACTCCGCACCGACAAGGTAGATGGTGTGCCCTTCAGCCTTGAACGGCATGGTCATCATCTTCCCGTAATCGTCGATCAGGCCTACTCCGCCGATGGCCGGCGTGGGCAGAATGGCCGATCCGCCGCCGGTCGCCTTGCTCTCGTTATAAAGGCTGACATTGCCGGAGACGATCGGGAAGTCGAGCGCACGGCAGGCATCGCCCATGCCTTCGAGCGCATGGACGAACTGCGCCATGATCTCGGGGCGCTGCGGATTCGCGAAATTGAGACAATTGGTGACGGCCAGCGGGCGGGCACCCACGGCGCACAGGTTGCGGAACGCCTCCGCAATCGCCTGCTTGCCGCCTTCATAGGGATTGGCATGGACATAGCGCGGAGTGCAGTCGGTGCTGATCGCCAGCGCCTTCTTCGTCCCGTGCACCCGCACCACGCCGGCGTCACCGCCTATCTGCAGCGTGTCCGCGCCAACCTGGCTGTCGTACTGCTCCGCAATCCAGCTGCGCGAGGACAGGTTGGGCGAGGCGAGCAGCTTGAGCAGGTCGCCGCCGATATCTTCGGTATCCGGGCGATTTGCCATCGGCCGGATACCCGCCCAGGCGATATAGTCGTCCAGCGAGAGGTAAGGGCGGTCGTATTCCGGCGCATCGGCAGCGAGCGGGCCGAGTGGGATGTCGCACACCACCTCACCGTTAAATTCGAGGACCATGTGCCGCGTGTCGGTGACTTCGCCGATGACGGCGAAATCGAGTTCCCATTTGCGGAAGATCGCTTCGGCCATGGCCTCCTTGCCGGGCTTGAGTACCATGAGCATGCGCTCCTGGCTCTCGCTCAGCATCATCTCATAGGGGGTCATGCCCTCTTCGCGGCAGGGGACCTTGTTCATGTCGAGCCGGATCCCGGCCTTGCCATTGGTCGCCATCTCGACGCTGGAAGAGGTCAGGCCGGCCGCGCCCATGTCCTGGATCGCCACGATCGCATCGGTCGCCATCAGTTCGAGGCAGGCTTCGATCAGCAGCTTTTCGGTAAAGGGATCGCCGACCTGCACGGTCGGACGCTTTTCCTCCGCATCCTCGGCAAAATCAGCGCTGGCCATAGTCGCCCCGTGAATCCCGTCGCGCCCGGTCTTGGAGCCGACATAGACGATCGGATTGCCGATGCCGGTCGCGGCCGAATAGAAGATCCTGTCCGTGTCCGCGACACCGACGGTCATGGCGTTGACAAGGATATTGCCGTCATAGGCCGGGTGGAAATTGGTCTCGCCACCCACGGTCGGCACGCCGACGCAATTGCCGTAACCGCCGATTCCCGCCACGACGCCCTGCACGAGATGCTTCATCTTGGGATGGTCGGGCCGCCCGAAGCGCAGCGCGTTCATGTTCGCGACCGGCCGCGCACCCATGGTGAAGACGTCCCGCAGGATCCCGCCGACCCCCGTCGCCGCACCCTGGTAGGGTTCGATGTAGGAGGGATGGTTGTGACTCTCCATCTTGAAGATGGCTGCCTGTCCGTCGCCGATGTCAATCACGCCCGCGTTTTCGCCGGGGCCGCAGATGACCCAAGGCGCCTCGGTCGGCAGCTTCTTGAGATGCAGCCGGCTCGACTTGTAGGAGCAATGTTCGCTCCACATGACGGAGAAGATGCCCAGTTCGACCAGGTTGGGCACGCGGCCGAGTGCATGCAACACGCGGTCGTATTCTTCGGGGCTGAGGCCGTGTTCGGCTACGATTTCGGGTGTAATTTCGGGCATGAATCGGCCCTTAGCCGCGCTTTGCCCACATCGCCAGTCCTGTCGCTGTTGACCATGCCGCTTGTCCCCGTCAATGCTGCCCGCCATGGAGGAAAAAACGCCGGAAATCGCCGACATGAGCTTCGAGGACGCCTTGCGCGCGCTCGAGGATGTCGTCCGCAAGCTCGAAAGCGGGGAGGTCCCGCTCGACGACTCGATCTCGCTTTACGAGAGGGGTGAACAGTTGCGCATCCATTGTCAGGCCCGGCTCGATGCCGCGCAGGCGCGGATCGAGAAGATCGTGGCCGGTCCTGACGGGCGGGCTGCGGCCACCCAGCCTTTCGACGAAGACGCCTGAGCCGTGGGACTGACGCTCGCCAAGGGTGTCCTGCAAAAAGCGCTGGACCGCATCCAGCGCGAAGTCGATTCCGTGTTCGATTCGAGCATGCCGGTCCCGGGCGACGCACATTCGCGCCTCGTCGAAGCGATGCGCTATTCGGCAATTGGTGGCGGCAAACGGCTTCGGCCCCTGCTGGTGACGGCAACGGCGGCGATGTACGGCGTAGCGCGGGAACAGGCCGTCCGTGCCGGCGCGGCGCTCGAAGCGATCCATGTCTTCAGCCTTGTTCATGACGATCTGCCCTGCATGGACGACGACGACCTTCGGCACGGCAAGGCGACGCTGCACCGGGAGTTCGACGAGGCCACCGCGGTACTGGCAGGCGATGCCCTGCAATCGCTGGCCTTCGAGATCCTTTCCGCGCCGGAGACGAGCGGGGATCCCTTCGTGCGCTCCGAACTGGTGCTCATCCTCGCCCGCGCCAGCGGCTGGGGCGGGATGGCCGGGGGGCAGATGATGGACCTCGTTGCCGAAAAGAGCGATTTCGACCTCCACACAGTCACCCGGCTGCAGCAGATGAAGACCGGCGCCCTGCTCGGCGCGGCGGTGGAAATGGGCGCGGCGCTGGGCAAGGTCTCGCCCGAAGGCCGCAACCATCTGCGCGGCTATGCGCGCGACATCGGGCTCGCCTTCCAGATTTGCGACGACTTGCTCGATGTCGAGGGCGACGAAGCCAAGGCCGGCAAGGCATTGCGCAAGGACGCCCAGGCCGGCAAGCAGACCTTCGTCTCCCTGCTTGGCGCCGAACGGGCGCGCGAACAGGCGAGGGCGCTGGTAGAGCAGGCAATCGGCCATCTTGCCGGGCACGGGAAGGAAGCCGACCTGTTGCGCGAAGTGGCGCGCTTCATCGTGGAAAGGGACCGCTGATGGGCGAACGCATCGGCATCTATCCCGGGACATTCGATCCCGTCACACGCGGCCATGCCGACATTATCCGGCGCGGGTCGAAACTGGTCGACCGGCTGGTGATCGGGGTGACCACCAATCCCTCCAAGGATCCGATGTTCTTGCCGGAAGAGCGGATGGCCATGGTTAAGAGCGAAGTATCTGCGCTCGGGCTCGACAATGTCGAAATCGTCGGTTTCAACGCCCTGCTGGTCAAATTCGCGATCCAGCAGCAGGCCAGCATGATCATCCGGGGCCTGCGCGCCGTGGCCGATTTCGAATATGAGTATCAGATGGCCGGCATGAACCAGCAACTCGCAGCCGGGATCGAGACGGTGTTCCTGATGGCCGACGTCAGCCTGCAGCCGATCGCTTCCAAGCTGGTCAAGGAAATCGCCTTTTTCGGGGGCGACATTACCCCCTTCGTCAGCACCCGCGTGCGTGACCAGGTGGTCGAACGGGTGGCCGAACTCGGGCTCAAGGGCGATCCCTGATCGTTCATTGAAGTGACAGAGGCGAGCGGCTAGAGCCCGCAGGCAAGAGCGATATTCCAAGGTAGCATTCAGAAACATGTCCAAACGCATTGCATCGGCGTTCATCGCCTCCTTCCTGTGCCTGGCGCCGTCGCTGGCAAGTGCCCAGGAAGAAGCTGCGCCGCCGCCGCGTCCGCAATATGAAGCGGTCAATTATGACCCGGCAGCGGATCTGGAAAACATTCTCTATCTCGACCTGTCGACTGGCAAGCGCGTTGCGATCCGCCTGATGCCCAGCTGGGCCCCCAGCCATGTCGAACGGATCAAGACCCTGGCGCGCCAGGGCTTTTACGACGGCGTGATTTTCCACCGCGTGATCGACGGCTTCATGGCCCAGACGGGCGACCCGACCGGGACAGGGCAGGGCGGTTCGGAACTCCCTGACCTGGAGGAGGAATTCAATCCCTTCCCGCATGTGCGCGGTTCGGTTTCCATGGCCCGCGCGCAGGATGAGAACAGCGCCAACAGCCAGTTCTTCATCGTCTTCTACCCGCGCTTCGCGCTCGACCGGAAATACACCAATTTCGGCCGGGTGATCGACGGGATCGCTGCGGTGGACGAAATCCAGCGCGGCGAGCCGCCGCAGAACCCGACCCGCGTCCTTCAGGCCTCGATCGCGGCTGACGGCAAGGCGCCCCCGGCTCTGCCGGTCCCGGCACCGCAGGAGGAAATCACCGCGGACATGCTGCGCAATTCCGCTTCGCAGTGAGCTTCCCATTCGCGCGGTAAGCCCTTAGGGCGCGCACCATGCGTGTTGACCTGTTCGATTTCGAGCTCCCACAGGAGCTGATCGCACTGCGCCCGGCGCGGCCGAGGGATTCGGCGCGCCTGCTGGTAGCAGAGGGCGAATCGCCTTTCTCCGACCGGATTGTCCGCGAACTTCCGCAAATCCTCCGCGCAGGCGACGTCCTTGTCTTCAACGATACCCGGGTGATCCCCGCTCAACTCGAAGGCCAGCGGGGCCAGGCGCGGGTCGGCGCCACCCTCCACAAGCGGATCGATCTCCGCCGCTGGCAGGCCTTCCTGCGCAACGCCAAACGCGTGAAGGCGGGAGACCGCATCGACTTCCCGCGCGGGGTGTCCGCCATCGCCGAATCCCGGCACGAGGACGGCAGCTTCACGCTCGCTTTCGAAGGCGAGGAAGCGGTGGAAGTGCTGCTCGAGCGTGCCGGGACCATGCCGCTTCCACCCTATATCGCCAGCAAGCGCGGAACGGACTCAGACGATCGTAGGGACTACCAGACGATGTTCGCACGGAAAGATGGGGCCGTCGCGGCGCCCACTGCCGCGCTCCACTTCACGCCCGAACTGATCGCTGCACTCGACCGGGCCGGCATACGGCAAGAGACGCTGACCTTGCATGTCGGGGCCGGGACCTTCCTGCCGGTCAAGGCGGAGGATACCGACGCGCACCGCATGCACGCCGAATGGGGCCGGATCGACGCCGCCACGGCAGACCGCCTCAACCAGGCACGCAAGGCCGGCAACCGAATTATTGCGGTGGGCACCACCTCGCTGCGGTTGCTGGAGAGTGCCGCCGGCGAAGACCGCATGATCCGGCCTTTCGAAGGCGATACCGCGATCTTCATCACCCCGGGCTACCGCTTCCGGGCGGTGGACGGGCTGATGACCAATTTCCATCTCCCGCGATCGACGCTTTTCATGCTGGTCAGTGCATTGATGGGACGCGAGCGAATGCAGGCGCTCTACGCGCATGCGATCGCCGGGCAATACCGCTTCTACAGCTATGGGGACTCGAGTCTTCTGATCCCCTGATAGCACCGCCTATTCGGTGACCTTCCCGTCAAAATGCTCGTGGCTGGCCTCGGCCTCCTCCGGCGTGTGATGGACCGTACCGTCGACATGCTCCGGCGGGCCATAGATCGTGTAGAGCTTGAGCGGCTCGTCCCCGGTACAGACGACGTTGTGACGGGCACCCTGCGGAACGATCACCGCATCGTCCGCCTTCACGGCATAGACGTTGTCGTCCACTGTCACCTCGCCGGTACCGGCTTCGAAACGGAAGAACTGGTCGCGATCCTCATGGACTTCGGCACCGATCTCGCAACCGGGCGGAATGGCCATCACGACCAACTGGATGTTGTGGCCGGTGTAGAGCACCCTGCGAAACTCGACATTGTCCTCGGTCGCCTTTTCGATGTCGTCGAAATAGCCCTTCATCGCCTTTGTCCTTTCGCGCTTGCCGATCGTTGCGTGTTCCTGAAGTATAGGCACTGTGCCGTCCTTGCGAAGGGTCAATCTCGACCTGTTCCAATGGGTGGAAAATTGGTCGAATTGGCGCTAGCCATCACGGTATGACCCCCGGCAAGTCTCTTTCCCCCCGCTATCTGGCCATCCCTTGCGCGCTGATGGCATCGTCTGCCGCCCTGGCCGAACTTCCCGAACCCGTGCGCGCCATGGTCGATGCAGCGATCGCCACCGGCGATGCGCAGAAGGTTGCAACCGTCATCGAACTGGCGAGTCAGACCAATCCCGGCAATGCGGCCGAGCTTTCGGCATTGCACGAAGGCTTCAAGGAGGAGCAGGCCCGGATTGCCGCCGCGCAGGCCAAGGACAAGGAGCTCGCGATCCGGCAGAGCGGAATCTTCGATCATTGGTCCGGCAGCGGGGAGATCGGCGCCTTCTATTCGTCCGGCAACACCAGCGAGACCGGTGTCACCCTGGGAGTAAAGCTCAAGCGCCAGGGCATCGACTGGAGCCATGACCTGCGGGGAAGGGTGGATTACAAGGAAACCAATGGGATCAAGACCCGCGAACAGTTCCTTTTTGCCTATGAGCCGCGCTACCAGATCGGCAAGAGCCTCTTCGCCTACGGGCTCGCGCAATACGAACGGGACCGGTTCCAGGGCTTCCTCGGGCGCTATGCCGTCTCGGGCGGACTCGGCTACAAGCTGGTCGACAACGAACGCGTCAATCTGGCGGTGAAGGCCGGCCCAGCATTCCGGGTCACCAAGTTTCTTGACGGAACCAGCGAAAATCGCCTCGCCGGCCTCGCCGGCTATGATTTCGACTGGAAGATCTCCGATCGCGTCAAGTTCAACCAGGATACCAATATGGTGGCGGAAACCGCCAGCCAGGGGGCAATCATCTTCGACGCGAGCAATACCAGCGTCGTGCTCGCCAACGGGCTGGAAGCCAAGATCAGCGACCGACTCTCGACACGGCTCTCCTTCACACTCGAATACGACAGCAACCCGCCTGAAGGCGCCATGGACATGGACACGCTTTCGCGCTTCACGCTGCTGTACGGGTTCTGATTGAGAGTGGCGCGGCTCGGAAATAGCCGCTAGCGGGCCGGCGATGACACGCTTTTCCTTTTCCATCGACGCCACGGACGGCAAGGCGCGCCGCGGAACAATCGCGATGCAACGCGGCGACATCCGCACCCCGGCCTTCATGCCGGTCGGAACAGCCGCAACCGTCAAGGCCATGAAGCCGGAAAGCGTCCGCGCGACCGGGGCCGACATCATCCTTGGCAACACCTATCACCTGATGTTGCGGCCGGGTGCAGAGCGAGTCGCGCGGCTCGGCGGCCTGCACCGCTTCATGAACTGGCCGCGCCCGATCCTGACCGACAGCGGAGGCTACCAGGTGATGAGCCTGTCGGATCTGCGCAAGCTGAGCGAGGAAGGCGTCGAATTCCGTAGCCATCTCGATGGTTCGAAGCATATGCTGAGCCCCGAACGGTCGATGGAAATTCAACGCCTGCTCGGGTCGGACATCGTCATGGCCTTCGACGAATGCCCGCGAGCGGATCAGCCCCGTGACGTCATCGCGCGCTCGATGGAACTGTCGATGCGCTGGGCCAGGCGAAGCCGCGCCGGCTTCGACAGCGGCGAGGAGCACGCGGCGCGGGCGGCCCTGTTCGGCATCCAGCAAGGCGCGCTCGACGAGGACCTGCGCCACCAATCGGCCGAAGCCCTCCGCGAGATCGGCTTCGACGGCTACGCCATCGGCGGCCTGGCAGTCGGCGAGGGACAGGAAGCGATGTTCGCCACACTCGACTTTGCACCCGGCCAATTGCCCGAAGACCGCCCGCGCTACCTGATGGGCGTCGGCAAGCCCGACGATCTCGTCGGCGCGGTCGAACGCGGGGTCGACATGTTCGACTGCGTCCTGCCGAGCCGCTCGGGCCGGAACGGACAGGCCTTTACCTGGAGCGGCCCGCTGAACCTGCGTAACGCCCGTTTCGCGGAAGATACCGGACCGCTTGACGAACATTGCGCCTGTCCCACCTGCGCCAATTATTCGCGGGCCTATCTTCACCACCTCGTGAAATGCGGCGAGATCCTCGGCGCCATGCTGATGACCGAACACAATATCGCCTTTTACCAGCAGCTGATGCAGGCGATGCGCGATGCGATCGGGGAAGGGCGCTTTACCGATTTCGCGCGGGACTTCCGGCGCGACTATCTCGGCTGAAGTCCCGGCATCAGGCCTAGCGATCCCGCAGATTCTCTAGATTGTTCCGCAGCGCCATATTCTTCGCCTTGCCCGGCATATTGGCGATCCCGGAATAGAGCGTATCGAGGAAGACCCGGTCCGCCTCGGTCAGTTCGGCCGGCAAATCGCCTCCGTCGAACAGGCCCAGGATCGAGGGTTGATCCTCGGGAAACGCCGTGAAGTCATCAGCGAAAGCCCGCATGGTCACAAAATCGGCCAATTGCGTGAGGCTCATTTCGGCGACACCCGCACTTCCGAACAACATGATCGTGGAGACAATGTCCCGTCGGACCGGAACATAGATTTTCGAATGTGCGGCCCACATCGTAGTGCGCGGGATTTCGACAAGGTTGTCGCTATCGCGAACTTCCAGGCCGTCGCGTGACCGGGTGAGGACCTGGCTCCAAGCGCGCACGGGCCTTTGTTCCTCGATCAGTTCCTTGCGTTCCCTGGAGGTCATCGCGGAAAACATTTCCGGCCTGGTCGTCATCAGCCTGTCCAGCGTATGCGAAGGATCGTCAACGAAGAAGACCAGCAGGTTCGGACGGCAATCGTCGGGGTTGGCCAGGCGGATTCCCACGCGCTCGGCGTTGTCGCGTATGCGGTCGAGCACTTGCAGTGCAGCCTGTTCCCTAAGGCCGGATATCCCCGGGCACAGCCGGTCCTCGATCCTTGCCAGCGGATTGTCTGCACCTGACGGCGCAGCCGACACGGTGGCGGCAAAGGACAACAGGAGGCCAGCGGCGAGTGTAGCCATCCCAAACCGCAAGAGCGCAATCGCCATGCCATCCTCCATCCAGTCGGCCTTAGGGACCCCGATCAGCAAGATCGCATCACAATACCATCTTCCCGCCACAAACGAAAAGGGGCGGCCCACAGGACCGCCCCTCTTGTTCTCGGTTGGCGACCGGATCAGCGCGAATAGAATTCGACGACCAGGTTCGGTTCCATCGTCACCGGATAGGGTACTTCATCCAGCGTGGGAACGCGCGTGTAGGTGACCTTGTCGGTGCCATCGGGCGCGACATATTCGGGAATTTCGCGTTCGGGCAGGCTCTGGGCTTCGATGACCAGCGCCATTTCCTTGGCCTTGTCACCGAGGCTGATGACATCGCCGACATCGATCCGACGGCTGGCGATGTTGCACTTCACGCCGTTGACGCGAACGTGGCCATGCGAGACGAGCTGGCGAGCCGCAAAGATCGTCGGCGCGAACTTGGCGCGATAGACGATCATGTCGAGACGGCGCTCGAGCAAGCCGATCAGGTTCTGGCCCGTGTCGCCCTTCATGCTCGCTGCTTCCTTGTAGGTGCGGCGGAACTGCTTCTCGGTCACGTCCCCGTAATAGCCTTTGAGCTTCTGCTTGGCGCGCAGCTGCAGACCGAAGTCGCTCATCTTGCCCTTGCGGCGCTGGCCGTGCTGACCAGGGCCATAGGAACGCTTGTTGACTGGGGAATTCGGACGCCCCCAGATGTTCTCGCCCATCCGGCGGTCGAGTTTGTACTTGGCGCTCTTGCGCTTCGACATAAGTCGTATCCTTCAATCTGCTGCCATCACCCCCCAATCCACCATGAACTGGGACCGATGCTTCAACCCGGTATCGCACCGGCAGGCCAGTTACCTGCCGCGGCCACCGCTTCACCGGGGTGCGGAGCCAATTGCGAGCGGCGCGTTTAGCCGCTCGTCGTGAAAAGTCAATCTTGGAAACCAGGCCCGAAAAGCCGGGGGCCGCTACAAATTGCCGGGAGAGGAATAGACGGCGCCGGATTCGGCATTGCGACCGCTGTTGCGCATGTTGTTCCGGGCAGCCTCGCGGTTTTCCTCGTCAATCCGGGCCCATTCGGCACGCGTGCGACACACCTTCGACGGAATCCGCGAATGGAGTTCCTGAATATATTTGCACTTTACCTTGTCGCCATCCTTGATCTCGGGCGCGGGATCGGTGGCGGCTTCTGCAGCGCCGGAGGCTGGAGCGCCAGAGGCAAGCAGGAACAGGGAAACAATAGTGGCGCTAAAGGACATGGATTGATCCGAACCTATTGCCGCAAGGCGACGACGAACTGGTAATATCTGCAACTACATTATCGCAACCTGAGACGAAACCCCAAATTGCGGGCCACGTTGGCCCCGCGACTGTCGAACGCTTCCCGGAACGGGCATCCTGCCCTTTCCAATCCGATCAGGATAAAGACCTGACTCTACCGTTCACCCACACCGGCGCCGCGATTACACCTTCGGCCATGATCACCGGAACATCTTCTCCTTCCGGCACGGCGCACAGGAACTTCAGGAGCAGGGATCAGTTGGGGCCGCCGAACGGGCTCGACTGCTTTGGGGCCCGGCCGCTCGCACGGCTGAAGTCACTCATGTTCTTCATTGTCTGATCGGCCAGTTCATCCCATTCAGCCTGCGTCATGCAAACCCGGTTGCGCTTGGTTCGCGAGCCGGTGACCTTCTCCGTCCGGCAGACCTTCTTTTCAGCGTCCGCCTGATTTTCAGCGCTTGAGGTTTGAACCGAAGGCTCGGCCGGCACGTCCAATGGTTCCTTCTCCGCCATTGCCATGGCTGGAACTACCAGGACAGTTGCTGCGAGCACTGCTCCAAATTTCATGACATCCTCCATGCTGGCCATTATTTGATCGGCAAGCCTATTTGCATGCATGGTGTAGCGGATATTGGATTGGAATACGACCCCGCCGCCCATTCACTGGTGGCCGTTCTGGCCTAGGACTGCTCATTCCGGCCCAGCGACGACAATACACCCCGCAGGGTCCGGATCTCGAGTTCGTTCCAGCCTGGCTTCGTCAGCACGTTGCGCAGCGTCAGGCGGGTCGCATCGACCCGGCTTTCCGGAAAGAAATAGCCCTTGGGCTCAAGCAAGCGCTCGAAATGGCCAATCAATCCCTCGAGCTGGTCCTGCGGTGCCGGCGGGAGTTCCTCTTCGAGCGTCGGCTGCACGAATGCATCGGCGACGGCATGCCGCTTCGACCACTCATAGGCGCAAAGGATCACCGCCTGGGCGAGATTCAGCGAGCTGAATTCGGGATTGATCGGGACAGTCAGGATGGCCCTTGCGAGCGCTACATCGGAGGTCTCGAGCCCCGAACGCTCGGCACCGAATAGGATCGCGCTGCGGCCGGGCCGCACGGCCATCTCCTGCGCCGCCTGCTCGGGCGTGACTACCGGCTTGGTGACCCCGCGCTTGCGCACCGTGGTGGCATAGATATTCGCGCAATCGGCCACGGCATCGGCGGCATTGTCGAACACCTGCGCTTTCTCGAGCACGCTATCGGCGCCCGAAGCCGCCGGGCCAGCGGAGGGGTTAGGCCAACCGTCGCGGGGGGCCACCAGCCGCAGCTCGGTCAGTCCGAAATTGAGCATGGCCCGCGCAGCCTTGCCGATGTTCTCGCCCAGTTGCGGCCGGACGAGGACGATGACGGGGGCCTTATTCGCTTCCGGCATCGCGGACCGTGCTGGCAAATTCCTCGAAATCGCGCGCTTCGCTGAAATCGCGATAGACACTGGCGAAACGGATATAGGCAACGCTGTCGATCTGACGCAGGCCTTCCATCACCATTTCGCCGATGCGGTTCGAAGGCACTTCGCCCTCGCCGGCGGTCTCGACCTGGCGCTGGATGCCCGAGACGAGCTGGTCGAGCCGCTCCTGCGAGATATTGCGCTTGCGGCAGGCGAGGGCGACCGACTGCTCGATCTTGGACCGCTCGAAAGGTTCGCGCCGGTCCCCGCTCTTGAGAATGGTGACATCGCGCAATTGTACCCGCTCGAAGGTTGTAAAGCGTGCCCCGCAGCTTTCGCACTGGCGCCGGCGACGGATGGCCGTGTTGTCCTCGGTCGGGCGCGAATCCTTTACCTGGCTGTCGTCGTGGGCACAGAAGGGGCAACGCATCGTCTATTTCACCCGCTGCCAAAGCGCGAAGGCAAGGCCGATCAGAAGGCCGAGCGGCCAGCTTCCGAGCAGCGCCCAGCCGCCGAAGGCCCCGATCACGCTGCCGGCGATCACCGGCTTGCTCGAAGGATGGGCGAGGCCGTCCTTGGCCATGCCCATGATCTCGGTCCGCGCCCGTTCGACGAGGTCCTTGCGGTCGTTGTTCGGCACTGTCACCTCCCGGGATAGACAGGAAACCTTTCGCAGAGTTCGGCGACCCGGCCGCGGACCGCTTCCTCCACCTGGCCGTCGCCTTCGTCGCCATTGCGGCGCAGGCCTTCGACCACTTCGGCGATCATCGCCCCGACCTGGCGGAATTCGGCCGGGCCGAAGCCGCGGGTCGTCCCGGCCGGCGTACCGAGGCGGACGCCAGACGTCACGAAAGGCGAGCGCGGATCGAAGGGAATCGCGTTCTTGTTGCAGGTCAGCCAGGCGCGATCGAGCCCGAATTCGGCCGCCTTGCCGGTGACGTCCTTGGGGGTGAGATCGACCAGCATGAGGTGGTTGTCGGTCCCGCCGGAAACGATCTTCATGCCGTTTTCCTCGAGACTCGAGGCCAGCGCCTTGGCGTTCTCGACGATCCGCGCGGCATAGGTCTTGAATTCGGGCCGCAGTGCTTCGCCGAAGGCGACTGCCTTGGCCGCGATCACATGCATCAGCGGTCCGCCCTGCATGCCGGGGAAGACCGCCATGTTGATCTTCTTGGCGATGTCCTCGTCATTGGTAAGGATCACACCCGAACGCGGGCCACGTAGGCTCTTGTGGGTCGTTGTGGTGACGACATGGGCGTGCGGGAAGGGGTGGGGATGTGCCCCGCCGGCAACCAGGCCGGAGAAATGCGACATGTCGACCAGCAGCCATGCCCCGACTTCGTCGGCGATCTCCCGGAAGCGCTTGAAATCCCAGTGGCGCGGGTAGGCGGTCGCTCCGGCAATGATCAGCTTGGGCTTCTCCTCACGCGCGAGCCGGGCGATCTCGTCCATGTCGAGATGCTGGTCTTCCTTGCGCACGCCATAGGGCACGCAGTGAAACCATTTGCCGCTCATATTGACCGGCGAACCATGCGTCAGGTGGCCACCGGCGGCGAGCGACAGGCCCATGAAGGTATCGCCGGGCTCGAGCAGCGCAAGGAAGACCGCCTGGTTCATCTGGCTGCCCGAATTGGGCTGCACATTGGCAAATTCGCAACCGAACAGCTGCTTGGCCCGCTCGATCGCCAGATTCTCGACCATGTCGGCATATTCGCAGCCGCCGTAATAGCGCTTGCCCGGATAGCCTTCGGCATATTTGTTGGTAAAAACCGAACCGGTCGCCTCGAGCACGGCGGTGCTGGCAATGTTCTCGCTCGCGATCAGTTCGATCCGGTGCCGCTGGCGGCCCAGTTCCAGGCCGATCGCCTCCGCGACTTCGGGATCAGCTTCGGCCAGCGTGTCGTGCCAGAAACGCTGCAGGTGGTCGGTTGCGGGGGCGGTGGAAGCCATGCTGCTGCTCACTTCAGAAATTCACTTGGGATCGGAAAGCTTATCGATGCGCGGGCCATGACGGCCGCCGGCGAATTCGGTGGAAAGGAACGCTTCGAGGCAAGCCTTGGCCATGTCCACACCGGTCAGGCGTGCGCCCATGGCAATGCAATTCGCATCGTTGTGCTCGCGTGCCAGCGCCGCCGAAAGCGGCTCTCCGACCAGCGCACAGCGCACGGCCGGATTGCGGTTGACCGCGATCGAGATGCCGATCCCCGAGCCGCACAAGGCAACGCCGTATTCGACGGTTCCTTCGGCGATGACCGCCGCCAGCTTGTAGCCATAGTCTGGATAATCGACCCGGTCGGCCGTGTCCGGCCCGAGATCCGCCACTTCGTGGCCGAGGCCGATCAAGTACTCGCGCAGTTCGGCCTTGAGCTCGATGGCAGCGTGGTCGGAGGCGATGGCGATTCGCATTGTCATTCCGCGATTTTGGGACTCGATGTGGCGACCCAATAGGAGCAGTTGGCCGGGGTGGCCACTCCAAATGGGCTTTTGTGCCCAGTGGCACAGCTATATGCAGTGGGAGGCCATGGGGAGGAGCAGATGACCGAAGAAGACTATCACCGCTATATCGAAGCCTTCAATGCACGCGATTATGCGGCACTCGAGACATTCTTCGCCGATGATTTTGCACTTGAGAATGCCGGCTTCCGGATTGAAGGTAAGCAGGCCTTCCGCGATTTCTACGCCTTCTTTCACGATTATTGCCGCGAGGAAGTGCTCTTCAAGGGTTTCTATGCCGGCAAGGATGGTGGCCAGTCGGGCTTTATTGCCAATGTCGTGATCCGCTTCACCGGCCTCAAGAACCTGTCGCCTGAAATCCTCGCCCAGCGCGGCTATACGGGCATGACCGCTGTTCCAGCCGGAGCGAGTGTCGATGTGGAGTTTTTCATCCACTACATGCTCAATCCGGAAGGCTTGATCCAGTTCATCAAGGGCGCCGTTTGGGTCCCCGCCGCGGGCTGAAGATCAGGGCATCAAAGGCAGGTAGAGCAGGGCTGCCGCAGCACCGACTGCAATCAGCAGGATAACCGCCCCGAGCAGGGCCAGCTTGCGCGCGGGGAAATAGTTCCAGTTCTCGGCCTCGACATCGGGCAGGTTGGGCCATGCCGGGGTTCCGGGTTCCTGCTCCTGAGACGGGAAGGTCTCAGCCTGCGAGACAAGGTCGGGTCCTTCAACGCCGCTGGCGAATGCCAGTTTCTCGAACGCGATCGCCATCTTCTGTTCACCCAGATGACGGTCGATTGATGCGAGTCCGGCCCCCTTGTGCCCGACGGGCACGGGAGGCAGGCGTCGGACGAGGCGCTCCATTTCGGCGTCGAGCGAATGGAGGCAGTCCATGGCCTCCAGCGCGGTCCGGCGATCACCGCTCGTCAGCGCCAGCTGCAGCCGCGTCAAGGCCAGCGAACTGGCCCGGCAATATTGCAGGCCGAGCACCAGCTGGCCCGGCTCGGCTAGGCTGTCCGGCTCCGGGCCGGGACCGCGGTGTTCTTCGCAAATTTCGGGGGACGGAATCGCGCCCACTGGATGTCTCCTGCTGGTCTGGCGCCCCCCGTCCCCCAATTGGACAAAGACTCAGCACGCGCAAAGCCGCTTGGGGCCGGACGTGGGAAGCATGCGCTGGACCGCAGCGGGAAGGTTGCCCGCCGGAATGGCAAAAAAGACCCCGCCGAAGCGGGGTCTTTCGTCTTACTGGTCGAGGAAGCTGCGCATCTTACGGCTGCGGCTCGGGTGCTTGAGTTTCCTCAGCGCCTTGGCCTCGATCTGGCGGATACGTTCGCGGGTAACCGAGAACTGCTGACCGACCTCCTCGAGCGTGTGATCGGTGTTCATGCCGATCCCGAAGCGCATGCGCAAAACGCGTTCCTCGCGCGGGGTCAGGCTGGCAAGGACCCGGGTGACCGTTTCCTTGAGATTGGCCTGGATCGCCGCGTCGACCGGAATGATCGCGTTCTTGTCCTCGATGAAATCGCCGAGATGGCTGTCTTCCTCGTCGCCGATCGGCGTTTCGAGGCTGATCGGCTCCTTGGCGATCTTCATCACCTTGCGCACCTTTTCGAGCGGCATGGAAAGGCGCTCGGCCATTTCCTCCGGCGTCGGCTCGCGGCCCTGCTCGTGCAGGAACTGGCGGGAGGTACGCACCAGCTTGTTGATCGTCTCGATCATGTGGACCGGGATACGGATCGTGCGCGCCTGGTCGGCGATTGAGCGGGTGATCGCCTGCCGGATCCACCACGTCGCATAGGTGCTGAACTTGTAGCCGCGGCGGTACTCGAACTTGTCGACCGCCTTCATCAAGCCGATGTTGCCTTCCTGGATCAGGTCGAGGAACTGCAGACCGCGGTTGGTGTATTTCTTGGCGATCGAGATCACCAGGCGGAGGTTGGCCTCGACCATTTCCTTCTTGGCGATGCGCGCTTCGCGCTCGCCCTTCTGGACCATGTTCACGATCCGGCGGAACTCGGGCAGCGACATGCCGGTCTGGCTGGCGATATCAGCGATTTCCGCGCGGATGCGCTCGATGCCGTCGGCCTCCAGCTCGGCGAAGGCAGACCATTTCTTGTCCTTCTTCGCGCCCTCCTTGATCCAGGCGTCATCGAGTTCGTTGCCGATATAAGCCTTGAGGAAGTCAATGCGCTTGACCTTGTGCCGCTCGGCCAGCCGCAACATCTGACCGCCCAGCGTGGTCAGCCGGCGGTTGAAGGCGTAAAGATTGTCGACAAGGTATTCGATCTTGGTCGCGTGGAACTGCACGCTTTCGACTTCGGCGGTGAGCTGCTCGCGCAGGTCCTCGTACTTCTTTTCCTTGGCCTTGGGGAATTCCTCCCCGCGACCGAGCACGTCGACGCGCTCGGCCTGGATCTTCTCGAACCTCTTGAACAGCGAGGTGATCGTGGCGAATTTCTCGAGGGCATCGGGCTTCAGCGCTGCTTCCATCTGGGCAAGGCTGAGCGTGTTGTCTTCCTCGTCCTCCTCCTCGCGCCGGCGCGAACCGCCTTCGCCGTTCTCGCCTTCCTCGTCGTCCCCTTCCTCCTCGGGCTCGTCCTCGTCTTCCTTGTAGGAAGGCCCGGCGGTCTCTTCGGAGATTTCGCCGTCGTCGTCGTCCTCGCCTTCCTCCATCTTCTCGACCGGCGGCTCCTTCGACAGCATGGCATCGAGATCGAGTATCTCGCGCAGCTGCATTTCCTCATTGTTGAGGGCTTCGGACCACTGGATGATGGCGTGGAAGGTAATCGGGCTTTCGCACAGGCCCAAAATCATCGTGTCGCGACCGGCCTCGATCCGCTTGGCGATGGCTATTTCGCCTTCGCGGCTGAGCAGTTCGACTGCTCCCATCTCGCGCAGGTACATGCGCACGGGGTCGTCGGTCCGCTCGACCGTTTCCTTCTTCTTCGGTTCGGCAACGTGCTTGGGCCCGTCGTCGTCGCTGGAGATTTCCTCGACGTTGTCGCCGTCGCTGTCGCCGTCCTCCTCTTCCTGGGCATCCTCGTCATTCTCGACGATTTGCACGCCCATTTCCGAAATAGCGGTCTGGATATCCTCGATCTGGTCCGGACTCATCTGGTCCGACGGCAGCGCGTCGTTCAACTCGTCATAGGTGATGTAACCGCGACGCTTGGCCTTCGCGATCAGCTTCTTGATCGACGCCTCGTTGAGGTCGATCAGCGGCGCATCTTCGTTTTGCTTGTTCTTTGCTTCCGACGCCATAGTCTGTCTGTCAGTCCGTTTGCTGCCCATCGTTCGGCTCCCCGGGGCCGTCCGATGCGTGTCCCTGTCTCGCCGCGAGAGCGGCCTGTTTGCTCGCCATTTGCCCGAGTCGCTGCTGGAATTCCAGCTTTCGTTTGAGCAGGCGCTGCTGCTCCTCGAAGGCCTCCTGTTCGAAGGTCAGTTCAAAGCGGGCGGTGGCATCGACAATAGCCGCCTCGATTGCCGGTCCTTCGACCAGCAAGGCGACGGCTTCTGCCAGGTCTTCGCGGGCGGCTTGCGGATCAGTGCCTTCCATCAGGAAGGTGTATCGAGCGTTATCCGGCGCCACAGTGAAGGCTTCCTCGCCAGATATGGGCGAATCCTCGCCCATTTCAAGCGCCTCGGAAAGATCCAGCAACGCATCGACCGCCGCGGCGAGCTTGAGATCGACCGGGGACAGGGCCGCCAGCGCTTCCGCATGACGGGAAATCTCGCCCGGATGGCGGGTCAACCCGGCGATGATCGCCTGGGCCAGCCGGTCGCGCGAACCCCCGGAAACAAAGGCCCGAAGCCGCGCCTTGGCGCCATCGCTGGTAAAGCCGGGGCGGGGCGCCCGCTGGCCGAACGAGTTGCCCTGGCGAGGCTGGAATTCGCGCCTGGGGAAGGCGAAGGCATAGAAGCGATCGAGCAGTTCGCGCCGATAGAGCGACTTGATGTCCTTGTCGGCGATTTGCTCGACATGATCGAGCAACCGCGCGCGCAAACCGGCCTTGTCCTCGGGCGAGGCAAGCGGATGGGCGTCGCGCTCATGCTCCCACAAGGTCTCGAGCAGGCTCGAAGGGCGGGCGAGAAGGGCTTCCATCGCCGCGGCGCCCTGCTTCCTGATGAGGTCGTCGGGATCGAGACCTGCCGGCAGGCGGACGATCTGCAACGAATGTCCGGGCCGCAGCAGGGGCAGGGCGCGCGAAATAGCCCGCATCGCTGCCCGCTGGCCCGCCGCATCCCCGTCGAAGCAAAGGACCGGCACCTCGACAAGCCGCCAGAGCAGTTCGATCTGCCTTTCGGTCAGCGCTGTCCCGAGCGGGGCGACGGCATCCTCAATCCCCGCTGCGGCGAGGGCGATGACATCCATATAGCCTTCGACCACCACGATCCGCCCGCTCTGGCGCGAGGCGGGGCCGGCGCGGTGAAGATTGTAGAGCGTGCGCCCCTTGTCGAACAGCGGGGTATCGGGCGAATTGTAGTATTTGGGCGCCCTGCTGTCCGTAACGAGGATCCGGCCCCCGAAGCCTATCACCCTTCCGCGGGCATCCTGGATCGGCAGGGTCAGCCGCCCCCGAAAGCGCGCATAGCTCGGCTTGTCGTCATCGGTCTCGGCCAGCAGCCCGGCTTCGAGCAGTTCATGCTCCTTGAACTGCACCAGCGCCTGCTTGATCGCCTGTCGGTCGTCAGGGGCATACCCGAAACCGAATCGCGCCGCCGTATGCGCGTCGAATCCCCGCGACTTCAGGTAGTCGCGCGCCTGCGCCCCGGCCGGCGCGGCCAGCCGCGAAACGAACCAGTCCTGCGCCGCCTGGCAGACCTCGTGCAACCCGGCGCGCTGCTCCGCCTGACGCGCGGCGCGAGGGTCGGGAGTGGGAACCTCCATCCCGGCCTCGGAGGCCAGTTCCTTGACCGCATCCATGAAGCTGAGGCCGCGCTGGTCTGTCATCCAGCGGATGACGTCGCCATGCGCCCCGCAGCCGAAGCAGTGGTAGAAGCCCTTTTCGTCCGAGACCGTGAAGCTGGGCGACTTTTCGCTGTGGAAGGGACAACAGGCCTTGAATTCGCGGCCGGCCTTGGTGAGCTTCGTGGTGCGCGCAATCACGCTCGACAGCGTGATGCGCGAGCGCAATTCGTCCAGCCATTGGGGACTCAACACGGCATGCCACCAATTCCGATCGGTCGGGCAGATTGCCGCCCGCCCGGGATGAAGTCGAGAGCGGCTTGTGGAAAGCTCAGCCGAAGCTGGCCTTCACCAGTCCGCTCGCCTTGCCCATGTCCATCTTGCCGGCGAAGCGGTCCTTGAGCGCAGCCATGACCTTGCCCATGTCCTTGATCGTTTCGGCGCCGATCTCGGCCCTGATTGCCGCGATCGCTTCCGCGATTTCCTCCTCGGTCATCTGGCGGGGGAGGAATTCCTCGATTACCACCAGCTCCTGTTCCTCGACCGCAGCCAGTTCGTCGCGGCCTCCCTCGCGATACATGGTAATCGACTCGCGCCGCTGCTTGGCCATCTTCTGGAGGACTTCGGTGACCAGCGCGTCGTCGTCGTCCGGCGCACCACCCGTCCGGGCCTCGATATCGCGGTCCTTGATCTTCGCCAGGATCAGGCGGATCGCGGCCAGGCGTTCCTTCTGCTTCTCCTTCATCGCGGAAATCTGGGCGGCCTTGAGGTCGTCGCGGATCATTTTGCTTTTCTTTCCTGTGGATGTCTGTTGTCATGCAACGGGTTGGGAGGCTCCTAGCCCAAATTGTCGGGACTGGACAGGTTGACGGCGGGCTTGCCCACGTCTAGCGCGTGGGCCTTAGCACACATCGCCGGAAACACTTGCCAAACGGAGCGCCCCATGGCCGACCCCGCATCTTCGCACGCGCCCCCTCAACCGAAGGGCGCGACCGGCGTCCTCGTCCTCGCCGACGGCAGCCTCATCTGGGGCAAGGGCTTCGGCGCCGCGGGCGATGCTGTGGGCGAAGTCTGTTTCAACACGGCCATGACCGGTTACCAGGAAGTGATGACCGACCCGTCCTATGCCGGACAGATCGTGACTTTCACCTTCCCGCATATCGGCAATGTCGGCACCAATGACGAGGATATCGAATCGCTCGTCGAAGGAGCCGTCGGCTGCGTCGTGCGCGAGGAAGTGACGCCGCAGAGCAATTTCCGCGCTCAGCGCGATTTCGTCCAATGGCTGTCGGACAACGGCAAGATCGGGCTGGCGGGTGTGGACACCCGCGCGCTCACGCGCAGGGTCCGCATGCAGGGCGCGCCCAATGCCGTGATCGCCCATTCGCCCGACGGCCGGTTCGACATTCCCGCACTGCTCGCAAAGGCGCAGGCATGGCCCGGCCTCGAGGGCATGGACCTCGCCAAGATCGTCAGCCGCTCGGGCGAGGAAGGCTGGGAAGGCTCGACCTGGACCCTTGGCCATGGTTACGGCAGTTCCGCCGCCGACAACCGCCCGCATGTCGTTGCGATGGATTTCGGGGCCAAGGACAATATCTTCCGCAATCTCGTCAAGGCCGGGGCGCGGGTCACGGTGGTTCCCGCGACCACTGCGCTCGACGAGATCCTCGCGCACAAGCCCGACGGCGTGTTCCTCTCGAACGGTCCGGGCGATCCGGCCGCGACCGGCGAATATGCGGTGCCAGTCATCAAGGCCCTGCTCGACCGCGATATTCCAACCTTCGGGATCTGCCTCGGTCACCAGATGCTGGCGCTCGCCGCCGGCGCCAGGACCGCCAAGATGCATCAGGGCCATCGCGGCGCGAACCACCCGGTCCAGCGGACTGGCGGGGTCTGGGGCGACAGCGAAGGCCTCGTCGAGATCACCAGCATGAACCACGGCTTCGCGGTCGACGGCGCGAGCCTGCCCGAGGGCGTCGTGGAAACGCACAGATCGCTCTTCGACGGCTCCAACTGCGGGATCGCGATCACCGGCAAGAAGGCCTTTGGCGTGCAATACCATCCCGAGGCGAGCCCCGGCCCGCAGGACAGTTTCTATCTCTTTGAAAAATTTGTGGGGATGCTCTCCTAATGCCCAAACGCACCGACATCTCCTCGATCCTCGTCATCGGCGCCGGCCCGATCATCATCGGCCAGGCCTGCGAGTTCGACTATTCCGGCACCCAGGCGATCAAGGCGCTCAAGGAAGACGGCTACCGCGTCATCCTCGTCAATTCCAATCCGGCCACGATCATGACCGATCCGGGCATGGCCGACGCGACCTATGTCGAACCGATCACGCCCGAGATCGTGGCCAAGATCATCGAGAAGGAACGGCCCGACGCGATACTGCCGACCATGGGCGGGCAGACGGCGCTCAACACGGCCCTAAAGCTCGACGAAATGGGCGTGCTCGAGAAATTCGGGGTCGAGATGATCGGCGCCAATGCCGATGCGATCGACAAGGCGGAGAACCGCCAGCGCTTTCGCGAGGCGATGGACAAGATCGGTCTCGAAAGCGCGCGCAGCGGCACAGCCCATTCGGTCGAGGAAGCCCATGCGGTGCTCGAGACCACAGGCCTGCCCTCGATCATCCGGCCAAGCTTCACGCTTGGCGGCACAGGCGGCGGGATTGCCTACAACAAGGCGGAATTCGAACGCATCGTGCGCGAAGGCATCGACGCCTCGCCGACCAACGAGGTGCTGATCGAGGAAAGCCTGCTCGGGTGGAAGGAATATGAGATGGAAGTCGTGCGCGACAGGCACGACAACGCCATCATCATCTGTTCGATCGAGAATGTCGATCCAATGGGCGTGCATACGGGGGATTCGATCACCGTTGCCCCGGCGCTGACCCTGACCGACAAGGAATACCAGATCATGCGGACCGCCAGCATCGAGGTGCTGCGCGAAATCGGTGTGGAAACGGGTGGCTCGAACGTGCAGTTCGCAGTCAACCCCGCCGATGGCCGACTGATCGTGATCGAAATGAACCCGCGCGTTTCGCGCTCCTCGGCACTGGCATCCAAGGCGACCGGCTTCCCGATCGCGCGCGTCGCGGCCAAGCTGGCGGTGGGCTACACGCTCGACGAGATCACCAACGAAATCACCGGCGCGACCCCGGCCAGCTTCGAGCCGACGATCGACTATGTCGTGACCAAGATCCCCCGGTTTGCCTTCGAGAAGTTCAAGGGGTCCAAGGCTGAACTCGCCACGGCGATGAAATCGGTCGGCGAAGTCATGGCCATCGGCCGCAATTTCAAGGAATCCATGCAGAAGGCACTGCGTGGCCTTGAAACGGGTCTCGACGGCTTCAACCGCGTGGTCGAGCTCGAAGGCGCCTCGAAGGACGAGATCAACGCCGCGCTCTCGGTCCGTGCGCCCGACCGCATCCTGAAGATCGCGCAGGCTTTCCGCGAAGGCTTCACGGTCGAGGAAATCCATGCGCTGACCTTCTACGATCGCTGGTTCCTTCGCCATATCGAGGAAATCATCGCCGCCGAAGCCGGGATTACCGAAGACGGCCTGCCCAACGACGCCGCCGGTCTGCGCGCGCTTAAGAGCATGGGCTTTTCCGACAAGCGGCTGGCCACGCTGGCGGTGCGTTCGGTTCATGTCGCGGGCGGGCTGGGCGAGACCCAGGCCAAGCGCTCGGGCCTGCTGCACGACGCGATCCAGGCCATGGCCGGCGCGACCAGCGAGGAAGAAGTGCGCGCACTGCGCCACAAGCTCGGCGTCTATCCCGTGTTCAAGCGGATCGACAGCTGCGCCGCCGAGTTCGAGGCGATCACGCCCTATATGTATTCGACCTATGAGGCACCGATCTTCGGCGAACCCGAGGACGAGGCCTGGCCAAGCGACCGCAAGAAAGTGGTGATCCTCGGCGGCGGGCCGAACCGGATCGGGCAGGGGATCGAGTTCGACTATTGCTGCTGCCACGCCTGCTTCGCGCTCGCGGAGGCCGGCTATGAGACCATCATGGTCAATTGCAATCCGGAAACCGTCTCGACCGATTATGACACGTCCGACCGGCTCTATTTCGAGCCGCTGACCGCCGAGGATGTCCTCGAGATCCTGCGGGTCGAGATGTCGAACGGCGAATTGGCCGGGGTGATCGTTCAATTGGGCGGCCAGACCCCGCTCAAGCTGGCACAGCCGCTCGAGGACGCCGGGATCCCGATCCTCGGTACCTCGCCCGATGCGATCGACCTCGCCGAAGACCGTGAGCGCTTCGCCAAGCTGGTCGACAAGCTCAAGCTCAGGCAGCCCGAGAACGGCATCGCCAAGAGCCGCGACGAGGCCGCCGCCGTGGCTGCCAAGATCGGCTATCCGGTGCTGCTGCGGCCCTCCTATGTCCTCGGCGGGCGGGCGATGGAGATCGTCGATTCCGAGGCCCAGCTCGACGATTACATCAACACGGCGGTCAACGTCTCGGGCGACAGCCCGGTGCTGGTCGACCAGTATCTGCGCGATGCGGTGGAATGCGACGTCGACGCCCTGTGCGATGGCGAACAGGTCGTGGTCGCAGGGGTCATGCAGCATATCGAGGAAGCGGGCGTCCACTCGGGCGATTCCGCCTGTTCGCTACCGCCCTACAGCCTGCCGGATTCGATCATCGCCGAGATGGAGCGCCAGGCCGAGCTGCTCGCCAGGGGCCTCGGCGTGCGCGGACTGATGAACATCCAGTTCGCGGTCAAGGACGGCGAGGTCTATCTCATCGAAGTCAATCCGCGCGCCTCGCGCACCGTACCCTTCGTTGCCAAGGCGATCGGACAGCCGGTCGCCAAGATTGCCAGCCGTGTCATGGCCGGCGAGAAGCTCGCCGATTTCCCGCCCTTCAAGCGCAAGTTCGACTATGTCGCGGTCAAGGAAGCGGTCTTCCCCTTCAGCCGCTTCCCGGGCTCCGATCCGGCACTCTCGCCGGAAATGAAGTCGACCGGCGAAGTCATGGGAATCGATCGCGACTTTGCGCCGGCCTGGTACAAGTCGCAGCTCGGCGCGGGCATGATCCCGCCGACCGAGGGCGTCTTGTTCGTCTCGGTCAAGAATTCCGACAAGGCCAATATCCTGCCCGCCGTGAAGCTGATGGCCGAACAGGGTTTCAAGGTCATCGCCACTGGCGGAACCCAGCAATATCTCGAAGAGAACGGGATTGCGGTCGAACGGGTCAACAAGGTCGCCGAAGGCCGGCCGCATATCGTCGACCGGATCATCGACGGCGATGTCGCGCTGATCTTCAACACCACCGAGGGCTGGCAAAGCCTCAAGGACTCGCAGAGCATCCGGGCCTCGGCACTCGAGATGAAAGTCTCGATCTACACCACCGCCGCTGCATCGCTGGCGACAGCCCAGGCGATCGCCGCCGTCAAGGCGAGTGATCTTGAAGTGCGTTCGTTACAGGACTATTATAGCTAGAAACACCGCGTCTTCCCCACAATCGAACGCCGGTCCGCACCGTTCCCTGATCGAGCGGCAAGGAAGGCTTTCGCCGGGGCGGACGCAGACGGACCAAGAAACGGGGTTGATAATGGAAAAAGTGCCCATGCTGGCGGAAGGCTACGAGAAGCTGACTGCCAATCTCAAGGCGCTGAGGGAAGAACGGCCCAAGATCGTCGACGCGATCGAGGAAGCGCGCGCGCATGGCGATCTTTCGGAGAATGCCGAATACCATGCCGCGAAGGAACGCCAGGGCCAGGTCGAAGCGCAGATCGCGGAACTCGAGGACAAGATCACCCGGGCCCAGATCATCGATCCCACCAGCCTCTCGGGTGACCGGGTGCAGTTCGGGGCGACGGTGACCGTGCTCGACGACGACGAGAAGCCGCTCAAGTACCAGATCGTCAGCCAGATCGAATCCGATGCCAAGATCGGCCGGATCTCTTACAATTCGCCGCTCGGCAAGGCGTTGATCGGCAAGTCGGTCGGCGACGAGGTCGAAGTGACGGTCCCTTCGGGCGACCGCTTCTACCTGATCGAGAAGGTCGAATTCATCTGATCGGCGAAGGCCGCGGAAGTTCCGCGGCCTAACGCTCCATCAGGCACCGGGCAGGTTCGGCTCGAGCAGCTTGTGCAGATGGACGATGACGTATTTCATTTCCGCATCGTCGACCGTGCGCTGCGCCCAGCCGCGCCAGGCTTCCTCGGCTTCCGCATAGCTGGCGTAGAAGCCGACCACGTGGATGTCCTTGAGGTCCGCGAAGTCGGTCGTCTGCGGATCGGTGACGCGTCCGCCCATGACGAGGTGGAGAAGCTGTTTTTCCATTGTCTGCCCCGGAAATTGTGGTCTTGGATTACGGCGGCAATGGCGGTTTTCAGCCCGCCGCGCAAGGGGATTGCTGCGGCTGCGAAAGCCGCCGGCCCGATCAGCGGCGCAGGCTTCCCGCGATCGACTTGCCGGCCTCCAGCGCGGCGCGCTTGGCGGCTTCGGCGGCCTGCGCAACCGTGTCGCCTGCGCCTTCGAGCCCTTCCTTTCCGCGGGTCTGGGCTTCCTCCATTACGTCGAGCAGGTGCGAGCCGAAGGCAAGCGCGAACTGCGCCGCCGCCGCCTTGAGAATCGAACTGCGCGCGAGCGCCCGTCCGCCGAGCGACTGGCCAGCCTTGCGGACCGGTGAGCCGGGGACCAGCAGGCTGACGGCCGCGCCAAGCGCAAGCGCACCACCGGCTACGGCGAGCGGGTGCCGGCGGATGAAACCGAGCGCTGCCTGGCCCGTTTCGGCCCATTCCGGCGAAAGCCGGCGGGACGCCGCCAGCAGACCGGCGGTGCCTTCTTCCACGTCCTCTTCTTCCGCGAAAGCCGCATAGCCATCGCCCGATCGCAGCGCGCGTTCGCGCGCTTCGGCATCGGCGATCCGGGCTTCGAGATCGTCACGTCTGCTGTTCATGGCCTGCCTCCGGATCGTCTGCCCCCTGGTTGCCCTGGTGTTCGCCAGCTTCGCTATCTTCAGCATAGTCGCGCGTGTGACCACTGAGCCATTCGGCCAGCGGCTCCCGC